>JAEEGL016868756.1_pt1 | contig 54401 bp, 54 predicted proteins | sample 9134231 | NCBI WGS metagenome assembly JAEEGL01 (sample SAMN16246548, study PRJNA631951) | gut metagenome | biome: gut microbiome; feature: rumen; material: fiber-attached | host: Bos | place: Iran: Karaj | collected 2018-10
AGTGGAACTGTAACATATTATGCTCAATGGACAATAAATAATCCAGCAACTCCAACAATAACAAGAAGTGCTGGAGCAGAAACACAAGTATATGGAGCTGGAACTAATACATTAACATGTGCAACAAGTACAACATATGCAAGTGGAGCAACTAAATACTATTCATTTGGATATGCGTTAACTGATGGAGGAAATCCAGATAATTGGACAAGTGTTAGTACAAGTGCTACATATACAATAAGTGCAACATCATATATAGCAACTAAATATTGGTCATGTAGAGTATATGTAACAGATGGAACACAAACTACGGCAACAGTAACTAGTTTACCAAGTGCGGATGTTCTAGTATGTAGAAATAATGCACAAATAACATTTAATGTAAATGGAGGAACAATAAGTGGAAGTAGTACTCTTTATACAAGAAAAGGAATCGCAGCATTACGTACATCAATAAGAGGATCAACTACAACTAATCCACCAACTGCAAGTAAAACAGGTTATACATGGAATGGATGGTACACAGCAAGTAGTGGTGGAAGCAAAGTATATAACAATGCATCAACGCCTGTACTTCAAGCGAGTGTAAGCGGATATACTGATGCAACACCATATTGGACAATAACTGCAAATAAAACATTATATGCTCAATATACTGCTAATGCATTAGTATTTAATAATCAATCTATTACAAAAACATATAGTACAAGTAGTCAAACAGATAATGTAACAGCTGCAACTAATGGAACAGGCTCTTATACATATTCAAAAATATCAGGAGAATCTGATATTACAGTATCTTCTGATGGTGTAATTACAATTCCTGCTAGTAAAACTGCCGGAACATATACAATAGCAATTAAGGCAAAAGATAGTAATTCTAATTCAGAAGCGACTGCAACTTATACTATCATAATTAATAAAGTAAAGATTACTATTCCTACAAGTCCTGCAGATAAGACATATACTGGTTCAGCTCAATCAAGTGGAATTACTACACCAGGACATACTTCAATAGTAAGCGAACCTGAACTAATTACGAATGGTAAAGGTACATATGGAAATAATACTAACTTTACTTCATGGACATATGATAGTGCTAATTCTTATAATGGATCTACTGGTTCATTCAAGAGTAGTAATACAACACAAAATTATAGTACTGATGAATTCTTTACATTATCAACTGAAGAAGCAACATATACAATGTCATTTGATGCAAAAACAGCAAATGGTTCATCTAAATATTATTCATTTATAAAAATGTATGATATAGATAAAAAAGAAATGACATCAGGTCACTATATGTTTGTTAATGGTTCAACTACAACATTAGCAAGAGAACTAAAAAATGGTGATACAGTAGTATATCTAACTAATTTATCTGGATGGGATAAAACTGCAACTTCTAGTAATAAAAGAGGATTTATCTTCTGGAACTATACCAATAGTAAAGGATTTACTTATCCAGCAGAAACTTATTCAAGAAATGTTTATACTAATAAATTTGCAGGTGAATCATCATTCGATGTATCAGCAGGTACAATTACTTTATCAAGTGCTTGGAGTGGTGGAACTATTCCTGCAGGAACACCTGTATCTCAATCAAATTCAGGAGGTACTTATAGATATAATGGACTTTCAAATACCTTAGTTCCAACAACGTGGACACATTATGCAGCCAATTATTCTAAGGTGGATTATACAGGAACAAATGTTGCAAGAGATTATTCTCCATATGCTGTATATGGTAAAGTTGGATACTTATGGAATAGAGATGGTAATGGAGACACTGGATATATCACAAACGTGTCTGTAATTGGAAAAAGTGTAACAAGTGCTACTAAAGTTGGTACTTATATGATTGCATATCAATTAGATGATCCAACTAATTATGAATGGGCAGATGGAACAACAACAATAAAAACAGTTCCATGGCTAATAAATCCATATGATATAACATCAAATGGAACAGTTGCTTCAATTGCTGCTCAAACTTATACAGGTAGTGCAATTAAACCTAATCCAACAATTATAGTTTCAGGTAGAACTTTAACAAATGGAACTGATTATTCATTAACATATAAAGATAATATTAATGTAGGAATTGCAACCGTATATATTGTTGGTAGAGGAAATTATTCTGGATCAAGAACTATAAGATTTACAATTAATAAAAAAACAGTAGCATTCCCAACATGTGCACCTAAAGAATATAATGGATCAGAACAAACATTATTTGCTGCACATAATACTGAATATACAAACACTGAATTGAAAGGAACAGATGTTGATTCATATACTGTAACATTAACACCAACATCTAATTATCAATGGTCAAGTGGTTCAAATGTAACCAGTGCAAGAGACTTAACTTGTAATATTACACAACAAACTGTAAATCCTGTAACTAATTTATCTGTATCAACTGCAGGAGTAGTTACATGGACAGCAAGTAGTAATGCAACAGGATATCAAATTAGTATAGATAATAGTAACTGGACTTCATTTACAAGTGGAAGTAGTTACTTAAGTACTATTACTGCTGCTACTGGAACTAGAACAGTTTATGTAAGAGCAATAAATAGCGACACTAAGAACTATTCAACTCCATCTACTACTGTTACTAAAGCAGTTACAGTAGTTGCACTAACTACAAATAGTAACAATACTAATTACGGAACAGTTAATTCAAGTACTTATAATGTAATTAGTGGAGTAACATATACAACAAGTAGTAATGTATTAACTGTTAAGAGTGGAAGCACAACATTAAAAACTATAACTGCCACTAAGAAAGATTTAGCTGGATATACAACTTCATTTAGTAGTTGGTCTTCAGCTAGTGGAACAATTAGTGCTGCAACTACTATTACAGCTAACTTCACTAGAACAGCTAATACAAATACATCATATACTGTTTATCATTACTTAAAGAATGTAGGAGCAAATACTTATACATTACAAGGTAGTGCAGAAACTAAAACTGGAACCACTGATTCTACAATTACATTAGCAAATTTAGCAAAAACAGATATAACATGTGCTACATATGATAAAGGTTCATTAAGTGGAAGTACATCTGGTCCTGGAACTGTTGTAACGACAACAACTATTAAAGGTGATGGAAGTACTAAAATATATTTATTCTATAATAGAGTACCAGCAACATTAACTTTAAATACAGGAACAGGAATTAGTGCTGTTACTGGAGCAGGATCATATGTTTGTGGACAAAGTGTTGCAATAAATGCTACGGTTAAAGCTGGATATGCATGGAGCACATGGACTAAGACAGCTGGAACAAATCCAACAACATTTACTGCAGCAACAAAATCTCAAACAATTGTAATGGGTGCAGGTAATGTAACATTACAAGCTAGTGCAACAGCACAACCTGTAAATTACACTGTATATCATTATTTAAAAAATGTAGGAGCAAGTACGTACACTCTTAGTTCAACAGAAACTAAGTCTGGAAATACTGATTCTACAGTCACATTAGCAGATTTAATAAAAACAAATATAACATGTGCTGATAGTACTAATGACGTTACAACTTCATTAAGTGGAAGTACATCTGGACCAGGAACTGCTGCAACTACTGCAACAATTGCTGGTGATGGAACTACAAAGGTTTATATATTCTATAATAGAACTGCTGCTACATTAACATTAAGCAAAAAAACAGGTGTAAATACTGTTAGTGGAGCAGGATCTTATGTGTGTGGACAAAGTGTAGCAATTGCTGCAACAATTAATGCAGGATATACATGGAGTAAGTGGACTAAGACTGCTGGAACAAATCCAAGTACATTTACTGCAGCAACACAATCTCAAACAATTGTAATGGGTGCAGGCGATGTTACATTAAGAGCTGATGTTACAGCTAAATCGTATAAATTGTCTAGAGTAACAGGGGATAATTTAATAGATAATGGTGATTTTGAATCTGTAAGCATAGTAGATGCACCATCTAAAACAGCTAATGGTGTTACTCATACTTGGGATCAATCACTAAATGGTATTCCAGGAAATACATCTAAAGCAAATAGTGCTACTTCTTGGGGTACTGGTGCTAATATGGGTGTACCAGTTCCAGAAATTGGATATCATGCTCATATTAGACAAATAAGTAATAATTATGTAGTTAGATTTAAAACTAACGAAGATTATAATGGTCAAACTCAAGCCAATGTTAGTGGCGGTGTATCTGTGGTAAATGGAACAGTAGCATCTAATAGATGGTTAGGAATTGCTCAAGGCATAGATGTATCTAAACTTACAGCTGGTAATACTTATGTAATATCTGCAGATATATATAGAGTATCTGGAAGTAGTATTTACGTATATGGAGGTCCATACTTTGCTTTAACATCAGATTCTACAAAAGGATTTAAGGTGGGATATTATTACTTTAGACCATCATCAACTGGAACTTGGGAAAAACACTCATGGGCATTTACTTTACCAAGTGACTTTGATTCTTCAAAAGGCTTATCAGTTTATATATATGCAACTGGAGCACCAGGTGAAATATATGTAGATAATGTAATGCTACAAGAAGCTGAAGTAATTACATCAAGTAAATCATATTATGCATATTATACTAGTACAGAATTAGCAACTCCAACGAGAACTGGTTATACGTTTAATAGTTGGTATAATAATGCAACATATACTACTGCATTAACTACATCTAAGAGATTTACAACTGCTAATGCTACTTTTGAAGATGTTAATACTACAAATACTAGTGCAAATATATATGCTAAATGGACAGCAAAAACTTATACAATTTCATTAAATAATCAAAATGCTACAACAGCAGGAAGTACTGCAATATATGAAAAATATAATACTGGATATTATACTAATAGCGGAGCTACAACTCAAATGACAACAAGCACAAACGGAATTACAGTTCCTGCCAGAGTATATACAATAACATATAATTATAATGATTCAGCAGAGGAAGATCATACAGAAAGTGTATCAGATACATATACATTTGGAGGATATTATACATCAACAGGAGGAAGTGGAACTCAGATAATACAAGCAAGTGGAAAACTTGCATCAACTGCAACTACTACACAATTTAGTAGTGACAGTACAATTTATGCTAAATGGACTGGTGGAAGTGTAACATTACCAACTCCAGAAAGAGCAGGGTATACATTTGGTGGATGGTACTCAGATCCAGAATTTGCTACACTTGTTGGTGTAGCAGGAGATAGTTACACAGCAACAGCAAATGTAACATTATATGCAAAATGGACTGCTAACACTTATATGATCATATTAAATAATCAAGGAGCAACGACTTCTGGAAGTACTGCAATATATGAAAAATATGGTGATGGATATTATTTAAATGGTACTACAACAACAAAGATGACAACTAGTGAAAATGGAATAAATATACCATCTAAATCATTTACAATTACTTATAATTACAATGGCGCAACTGGTGGAAATAGTACATCAAGTGCACCATCAACATATACATTCGGTGGATACTATTATTCATCTGATGGTGATGAACCACAAATAATAGCTTCTAATGGAAAATTAGCTACAACTGCTAGTCCAACGCAATATAGTAGTATTTCTACAATATATGCAAAATGGACAGGAGGAAATGTAACATTACCAAGTCCTTCAAAAACAGGATATGTATTTGATGGATGGTATTCAGATACAGACCTAGAAGAATATGTAGGTGGAGCTGGAGAAAGCTATTCTGCAAATGATAATGTAACATTATATGCAAAATGGACAGTTAAAACTAATACAATTTCATTAAATAATCAAAATGCCACATCAGCAGGAAGTACCGCAATATATGAAAAATATAATATTGGATATTATACTGATAGTGGAGCAACAACTCAAATGACAACAAGTGCTAATGGAATAAATACACCATCTAAATCATATTTGGTAACATATGAATACAATGGTGCAACAGGTGGATATAATACATCAAGTGCACAAGCATCATCTACATTTGGTGGATATTATACATCAACTGGAGGAAATGGAACACAGATAATACAAGCAAGTGGAAAACTTGCATCAACTGCAACTACTACACAATTTAGTAGTGACAGTACAATTTATGCTAAATGGACTGGTGGAAGTGTAGCACTACCAACTCCAACAAAAACTGGACATACATTTGGAGGATGGTATTCGGACTCTGAATTAACAACATCAGTAGGAGCAGGCGGAGCAAGTTATACACCAACAACAGATGTAACATTATATGCAAAGTGGACTGTAAATACTTATGAAATTACATTGGATAATCAAGGAGCAACTACTTCTGGAACAACTACAATATATGAAAAATATAATGATGGTTATTATCTAGATAGTGCTCTTACAAATAAAATGACAATTGATGATTATCCAATAGATGTCCCAACTAAAACAGATTATTATTTTGAAGGATATTATACAGGAGAAAACTGTACTGGTAATCAATATATATATGATGACGGATTTTTGAATTCTGTTGGGAATGTTGCAAGCCCAAGTCATTTTAGTGCTAATGGTACATTATATGCATGCTGGAGTAGAGCACCATATACTGTAACTTTCTATTATCAAAGTAATACAACAAGCGGAAGTCAGACAATATCAAGTGTAACTGCTCAGTGCATACCAGAAAATATTAATGAAATGACTGCTGCATGTGTGGTAACAATACCTGCTGTTGTAAGAAATAGTGTAGGTAGATACAATAATGAGTATTATGGATTATCTGCAAGTACTGGAAATATGGCTGTAGCTGTTTCAAAAAATGCATCAACTGTTTCAATATTAGGAAATAGAAATTATTATGCATTATATAGTAGTGAAGTAAATATATATAAACCATCTAGTGTAAGCGCTTGTGATAATACAAACACAGTATTCTACAGAAATCAGTGGTTTACAAGTACCACAGCTATGGCAACAACAGTATTATCAAAGACAGAAACAGGAAAATCTAATGGTTCATATACACCTTTGTCAGGATATACTTTACTTGGATTTGCTACTACTGAAGATACTACTACTGTAGGATATACTACATTGGCTAAATTGAAAACTAGTAATGTAGTAGAAGCATATGCTGTATTGAATAAAGATGAAACAATTACATCAACGTTCTATTATAGTACTTCTGTAAGTAATAATAGTGGAAATAGTCCAATGACTTTTGTAACACAACAGGTTTCTGGTGAAATAACAAGGGATGATGAAGTAATTTTAGGTAATGATCATTTCTATGTTGTTTCAACTAACATAAATAATACTGTATTATTAGCAAAATATGATATAGATGCATCAACGGTTGAACAGAGTAATAGCCATGACATGGATACTTATACGTTCTCGAGTACAAACTATTGGAATGGTAACGTTGGAAGTGGCAAAACATATACTGGAGAATATTGTGCGGTATCGAATAGTGATGCTTGTGCGTACGTATATGATAGCAATAGTTCCTTATATTCTGATATTAATACTTACGCAAATAAAATTTCTACTCGAAGTGGAATAAGCGTATCTGGAAGACTACCAAAATTAGAAGAAATTAATAAGATGTCACATAAGGCGGATATTACAGATTATGGTTATTATCTTGGAACTCCATATGATGGATCTAGAGTGTGGATGATAGGCTATAATGGAACATTTTCTTATGTTACTTATAATTCTTATTATGATCTTCGTCCTGTCATTGTCGCAGCAACATCAGATTTAACCGGAATAACAGTAACAGATGAAAAATCGAGCACAACTGCTAGTGGGACTAGAAATACAAAATTATATTGTAGTAATAAAAATACTGCAACCCCATTAGTGAACAATGGTACGTTATCTCCTTCACTTACACATTATGGCCCTTACGCTACGTCTTTTGTAGGATGGTCAACTGGACCAAATGATTTAAATATAACAGAGCCAACAACTGAAAATTCATCTTATTATGCATTGTATTCTGCAGATATATATATAGCTTATTACAATGGAAATAGATATACATATAATCCTGTTCAAAGAATTGGTGTATATGGAACTAACACAAATTATACTATGTATATATCTGACAATAATGATATATTGTCAAATTATACTCCTGAAAATGGTCCTGGAGGAAGTACATGGATTGGTTTTACAACCGATAGCTTAGCCTCTAGTACTACACCAGAATACACGAGTGTAGGCACATATGATACTGGCGCTGCTTATTCACGAGGAGCTAATTTATATTCAATTTATAAATTCGATACTACTTTTGCAAAAGGATGTAATGTTAATTCAATTGGTGCAACGAGTAGGACATGTTTTGTTAAAGCAACATCATTATCTTCTGGTGGCGAATTTTGCGGTATATCCATGCCAAGTATTACTGTTACTTCTGGCTATAAATCAGTAGGATGGAATACTGAAAGCTGTGCTCAAGACGGAATTGCAGCTTCAAGCAACTATTCAGTATACGTAAATGGACAAAAATTTTATGCAAATGCTGTATCTTCTTCGTGTGCTTCAGGAAAATATAAATCTGGTTCAACTTGTAAAAATTGTCCTACTGCTGATAGTGGATGGACCGTAGCAAGTGAACCTAATGCAACATCATATACACAGTGTTATGAATATCAAACACCAAGTAACTGTTCATCAGGAAGTGTTAAAAGAGTAGCATCTTCTACGACTGCTTACTCATCAACAATAACATTAAATTCTACATTAAAAGCAAATGAAAATTATTATACGACTACTACAGCTACTAGTTGTACAGCATGTAGCAGTTTGGGTAGTGGAAACTATGTAAGAAGTGCTGCCGGAACAAATAGTGGTGCTAGTGCTTGCTACATACCTAAAGAAAACTTATCAGGTAAATATGTAGCAACTAGCAATGCTGCACCAGTCAATTGTGCTAAGGGTAATTATTGTCCTGGTTCAACAGATGTATATTATGGTAGTACAGGTGGTATAACTCCTTGTTCTAAAGACACATATAGTGATTCAACAGGAGCAAGTGTATGTACTGATTGTCCTACTGGATATGCAACTGCAAGTACTGGTTCACAAGCAAAATCTGCATGTACAATAACATGTAGTGCTGGTAGTCATGTTGCAACTGGAGATGCTCAATGTACTGTTTGTGCATCTGGTTATACTAGTTCACAGCATAGTGTTGCTGCAGGAAATACGAGTACATGTTCAGGTGCTGGAAATACAGTATCATTTAATCGTAATTGTCCAGCTAATGGCAGCGGTGGACAAACTGCTAGTGTAACTGCAACTTATGGAAGCGCAATGCCAGCGATATCTACAACACCTCCAACATGTCCAGGTATGACATTTGCTGGATGGAGTGATAACTCAGATTATAGTGTTGGTACATTATATTATACTGCTGCTGGTGCAAGTGCTAGAAATTGGGATAAAACTTCAAATACAACATTATATGGAAGGTGGACTTCTAATATATATACAATTTCGTTAAATAATCAAGGTGCTACAACAGCAGGAACAACTACAATATATGAAAAATATAATACTGGATATTATACTAATAGCGGAGCTACAACTCAAATGACAACAAGTGCTCATGGAATTCTAACTCCAGTTAAAGTCTATACTGTGACATATAACTATAATGGTGCAACTGGTGGAAATGGCATTCCTGTTGATATGTCGTCATATACATTTGCAGGATATTATACATCTACTGGAGGTGGCGGAACACCAATATTAGGATCAAACGGAAGAATTGTAAATACAGTAAACAATAGAGAATTTACAAGCAATAGTACAATATATGCAAAATGGACTGGCGGAAGTGTAACATTACCAACTCCAACAAAAACAGGATATACATTTGGAGGATGGTATTCAAACTCTGGATTAACAACATCTGCAGGAGCAGGTGGTGCAAGTTATACAGCAACAGCGGATGTAATACTATATGCAAAATGGACCGCAAATACTAATACAGTATCATTTAATCGTAATTGTTCATCTGGTGGTAGTGGTGGTCAATCATCTAGTGTAACAGCAACTTATGGAAGCGCAATGCCAGCGATATCTACAACAGCTCCAACATGTCCAGGTATGAAATTTGCTGGATGGAGTGATAATTCTAATTACAGTAGCGGAACATTATATTATACTGCTGCTGGTGCAAGTGCTAAAAACTGGGATAAGACTTCAAATACAACATTATATGGAAGATGGACTGCAAATACTAATACAGTATCATTTAACCGTAATTGTCCAGCTGGTGGTAGTGGTGGTCAATCATCTAGTGTAACAGCTACTTATGGAAGTGCAATGCCGGCAATATCTACAACAGCTCCAACATGTCCAGGTATGACATTTGCTGGATGGAGTGATAATTCTAGTTACAGTAGTGGAACATTATACTATACTGCTGCTGGTGCAAGTGCTAAAAACTGGGATAAGACTTCAAATACAACATTATATGGAAGATGGACTGGCGTAGGTTATAAATTGAGAGGAATCAGTACAAACTTAATGTCAGGTAAGAGTATGGTAAAAGCAAATCGTGGTGAAACATGGAGTAGTTCTTCTCTAACAACTAATACTCAATATGGCGGTCTATATTTCCCAAGTATATTTAAGAAAGATGATAAATACTTAATTAAATATACAATTAAAAAGACAGCTGGTAACCTATATAATATTGGAGGACACTTAGGAAATGCTACACAAAATAAATTTACTATAGATGATACTGCTGCAAGTACAGTGTATAATTTTGAAGGATCAAGTGTTTCAAACATTGCTAATAATACTTCTACACATACTATTGAAATTGAAATAACCGCAAATTCAAATAGTCCTGAAATCTATATTCAACCAAATAGAGGTAGAACAGAAAGCGTAACCGTAACATTATCAAGTATTGAAGTTTATCAAATAATATATGAAGCTGGAAATAAAAAGTATTATAACTTATATACAAGTGCTAACTTACCAATTGTTGATAATAGTTTACCTTTAGTTCATAATATGACAGGATTATATCATTTAGGATGGTATGCACAAAATGCATTAACTACAAGTATTAGTGCTGGTGATCACTTTACATCAAATACTGCAACATTTAAGAAAATTGGAACATCAGGAACTGATGCATACGTATATGCAAGAATTGAATCAAATCCATCAACATATTGTACATTAAAAGCAACTACAAGTGGTGTAACTTGGGATAATAAGAAAGCATCAAGTTATCAAATTGATACTTCACCTGATACTCCAACTTCATATAGTAATAATACTAGCGTATCATTAGCTGCTACTACTTTCTACGGACATACTAAGGCTAGTGATGGAACAACATTTACTTGTAAATTAGTCCTAACCGAAGCTACTCAAAAATATAGATGTAGTGCTAGTGCAACAGTAACTGGTTATAGTGGACTATGTACATGTACTACAACAGTTCCAGTAGTTTATGCTACTCCAACTGGATGTTCAGCAAGTTGTGCTGGTAGCAATCCTGGTGGTGGTGGTCACTGTGATGGAAGAATGTGCTACTACCACGAAACAACTCTTTGTGGTACTCACTCAAATTGTTCAGATGCTTGTGAAGCATTAGGAGCTGGACCAGATGGTGGAACTTATACTCCTTGGACAGGAGCCAGCAATACTTGTACTAAGAGTACATGGACATGTCCAAGTGGTGGTTCATCAAGTAATGGTGTAACATGTTATAGTTATTCTACTTCAAATAGTTGTCCTACTGGATATAGTAATCCAACAAGAGTATATACATGTTCAAGCGGAACAAATGTAGGAGCATATTGTGTTCAATAACAATAATGTATAAACAATAAATTTAATAATCAGGAAGTGTTTTAAATAAACATTTCCTGGTTATAACAATAGAAATGAGGTACATATGAAAAAAGAAAAAAAGAAATTATTTTTAAGTATTTTGTTAATCTTAATATTTATAGTATTAGTACTAACTATTAAGGGTTGTTTTACTGGTGCTAAAATAAAATTTATTGAGAGAAAAGATAAAAATGAAATATCTATAAATGATTTAGTGCAAATTGGTGATACCGAGCAATTCTATGTTATTGATACAAATAATGATGAAACAACATTAATGGCTAAATACAATTTATATGTAGGAGCAATTTATAGTGAATATGATGAAAAAAATAATAAATATTATTTAGAAAAAACTATCACTGATAAAGATAATGGATATTGTTTACAAAATAAGAATGCTACTGGAAATATAGATAAAAAATCTAAAACAGTAGGTGGTGTTTACTTTTCTTCAAATAGATATTGGGTTGATAGTAAAAAATATTTATTACCTCAATATGGAAAAGTTGAATATTATAGAAGTGATTGGGTAGATAATAATATCTATAATAGTAAATTTAAAGGTGATAAAAATAATAACTATAGTATTGCATATTATATAGAACATTATGTTGATACTTTAAAATCATTTGGTTTAAAAAATATTACTGGAAGAGTATTAACATTAAATGAATTAGATAAATTGGGTTGTCATAAATCAAATTTTGGTGTAGATTGTACTGAAGCACCAGATTATGTTACTAATTCATCTTATTGGATATCTACTGCTTTCAATGATACCTTTGTTTATACAAGTAACTATGATATTATTCCATATAATGGAAATAATAGAAGTAGTAATTATGTTGGTTCATACTTAAAATTTGATAAAGAATTACAGTTTTATTCTTTAGCTGGAGTAAAGCCTGTAATAGTAATACCAACATCTATATTAAAGTAATTTTAAAACACAAATACTTATTATAAGTATTTGTGTTTTTTTCTTGCATTTTGTTTAAAAATATTTTATTATTGTTATAGAGAGTAAATGAAGGGACAAGGAAAAAATATATTTTAAATATTTTGCTGTCTCTATTTTTTTGGAGGATTTTATGGCTAAGAAAGATAAGAAGAAAAAAATAAATTTTGATTTATCATTTGATGATGTTGATATATTTGATAATGATGAAATTACTGATATTAATGAAGATAATTTAAAAGAATACGCAGATCAATTACAATTTGATACTTTAGCACATGAGTGTATTTTAGAAGACCTTGCTGTGTCATATGGAATAAGTAAAGAAGATATGTTTATATTAATTCATGAACTTAAAAATAGAGGTAATAATGTTATTACAATGAATACTACTGCATATCTTGGGAATTATGATGAAATTGAAAAAACTAAAGAAATAACATTAATTAGAAATTTTGGCCATAAAAAATTAATAGATGATTTATCATATGAAATAATAAATAATGATGAAAAAATTAAAGTAATGTTTATATCTGATACTAGATTTGGTAGTATATATCAACAAACTACTATATTAAATGATATGTATCAAAAAGCTGCTTCTATGGGAGTAAAGTATGTATTTTTAACAGGTGATGTTGTTGAAGGTATTTATAAAGGAAGTAAAGATATATATAATTTAGCTATACATAAACATGGATATTATAATCAAGCAGAATATGTTGCTTCATTGTTCCCAAGAGTTGAAGGTATTACAACATATTTTGTTACAGGAGAACATGATTTATCTTTTCTAAATGCTGAGTCTGTTGATATTGGAAATGAAATAGCTAAAAGAAGAGAAGATATGATATATCTAGGTCCAAGAAGAAGAAAAGTTAATTTTATTACTGAAGATGGTAAAGGAAAAATATCATTATATTTACAACATGCTAAAGGACAAGTTCCATATACTGTATCATATAAACCTCAACAGAAAATTGCATCTTTGAGAAACGAAGATAAAACTGATATTATGGTTACATCTCACTTTGCTGCTTGTGATTCATTTTTAAGACGTGGAGTTCGTTCATATCAAGTTCCTACAGTAGTTGCTACAACTGACGAAATGAAAGATGCTAACACACCAGTTTATAATACAATTGGTTCTTGGATTGTTACTTTAAATAAAGATAAAAAAGGTAATTTAAGTAATACTACTCAAATATGGTTACCATATTATAAAACTATAATAAATGATTATAAAACAGCTAAGCAATTATATTTATCTAATAGTAAGCAATTATATATTAAACAATCATATGGTAAAGATAATAAAGATGTGTTATTCGGAAATATTAAAAACGGTGAAGAACTTTCTAGTGTACTTCAAAAATTAAATACTACAGAACTTAAATTTGGTGGAATGTTAGAAGAATTTGCACTAAAAGGTTATGACATTGAAATAAAAGAAGAAGATGGAAGAAAGTTTATTATTAAAAAGAAACAAAGAAATAATAATAACAATGTAAAACCAAATATTAATGAACTAACTAAAATTAGCCAGGTTTGGATAAGTGATACTCACTTATGTAATGAAGCACAACAATTACATATGGTTAATGATATTTATAAAGAAGCATATAAAAGAGGAATTAAGACCGTAATTCATTTTGGCGATATAAGTGATGGAGATTATCAAAATAGAGCTGAACATAGATATGAATTGTTTAGATTAGGTGAGGCAAGACAGGCAAAATATATAGCTGATAATTGGCCAGAAGTTGAAGGTATTACCACTTATTTTGAAACTGGTAATCACGATGAAACACATTCTAAAAATGGTGGTTCTTCAATTGGAGAAGATATAGCACTTAGAAGAGATGATATGAAGTTTATTGGAAAAGAGCATGCATATTTTAAACCAGAAGAAAATAATAAAACAGTCGAAGAAATATATCATCCAGGTGGAGGATGTGCATCTAGTCTTTCTTATAGAGCTCAAAAATACATTGATAAAATGGAACCAGGAAATAAACCAAACACTTTAGGAATGGGACACTTCCATCAAAGTCATTTTATGTCATATAGAAATGTAATAGCGTTATTAGTGCCATGTTTAACAGCTAAAAGTCCTTTTTCTATTAGACAAGGTCTTGAAAATACTATGGGCGCATATTTCATTAATATGTATGTTAATAAAGATGGTGATATTGAAATGTTTGAATTTGAAGAAAAACGTTTCACTCAAAAAGATGTTAAAAAAAATGATTTCTTAAAAACAAAACAATTAGTTTTAAAATAAAAGGTGTTAAATATGTACGAAGAGAGAAATAATAAAGGGTTAATAATTATAATTATTTCAGTAATAGCGGTAGTGCTTTTGATAATATTATTATTAGTATTTTCTAAAAAAGGAAATACTTTTTCTGATGATTTTATTACTCCAAGTAAAAGTAAATATAAAATATTAATATACGAAGATGAAAAAGAAGCATATTTCGTTGAAGATGAAAGTAAATCTAAATATATTTATTATTGTAATAATAAAAATTGTCAAGGTAAAAGTATTTTTGCAAATGCTAAATTTGCTATTATCTTAGACGGAGATAATTATGTTATATATAATTACAAAGAGAATAAATATAAAAGTTTAAATATTAAAAGTAATGAAAATATAACTGGATTTGAAATAGGATATTACAATAATAATGTATATTCTGTAATGGTAAGTAATACTTATGATTATTATAAAATATATTCATTAAGTGAAAACAAATATATTAGTGAATATAAATATAAAGATTTTGAATATAACAGCATTTCATTAAAGGATGATAAATTAATATGTATTACAAATATTGATGATGAATCTGCAAAATATGAAGTAATTTCTTTAAAAAATGGAGAAATATTATTCAGTGTAGAAGGTTTATATTATAATAATCGTATGTATTCATTTGGTGATGATAATAATATTTATTATGTTGTAACTACTGCATATGAAGATAAATATAATTATACTGATGAATATTATGATTCATATTCATATAAAATCTATGATAGTAATTTTAAATTATTATTTGATACAAATTATAATAATATTAGTTTACTTAGTGATGGAAATATTATAACTAAATTAGATGATACTAAATATACTATACATGATGGAAATGGAAAGCTAATAAAAACTAGTGGTGAATATAAAGAAATAATTTCTTTTGTTAAAGATTATATAATTTTAATTGATTATGATAATTCAATTAAATTATATGATTATAAAGGTAATTTTATAGTAAATTTAGCTGAAAATCAGTTGAGTTATGTATTTCATACAGATTTATTTAAATATGAAAATGATACATTATATGTAGTAATTGAAGATTTATCTTTAGAAGATAGTAATTCTAGAGTATTATTAATAAATTATTCATTTAAAACAAATAAAATTAAAAAAGTATATACTAATGATATAAATAATATTATAGATTTAAATAATTGAAATCGTAATAATTTTATGATATCATTATCTAGTAAAGCGATAATGTATGTGGAAAATACTAGGCTATAAAATATAAAGTGATTCTCTTAGAATAAATAAGGTGGGACAGTCCAAAAGGACCCTTATGTGTTTTAGGAGTTTTTATTTATTAGGGAGGAATTATGCAAGTAATAGGTAAAAAATATTTAGATTCAAATTTTTATAATTCAATTACTATTCATAGTGATAAGATTTATATTTACTCACGTGATAAAATTATTACAATTGATTCAGATAGTAAATTTAGTGATGAATTAAAAGGAAAAAGTAAAGATGAAATAATAGAAATGATTATAGATCATTATCTAAGAAATACTAAAGTTTGTCGTATTGAACCAACAGAAGTATTAGGAACTAATGGAAGAAAGTTAAAATTTGATACTTATATAGGGGACAATAATAAAAGTAAAATAATACATAAATATCAAAGTGATAGATTAAATCATTTCTATGAAAGAGATGATAGTAAAAATTCAATTTATTCTATTAATCAATTATCAGAATATGATGGTAATAAATATTTCTTTTTAACAAAAGATAATAAAGTTGCTACATTTGAATTGGAATTTTTATATGAGATGATAGAAAATATGTTTAAAGATGAAAAAGTTTATATGACTTCATATGATCCATATTATCATGTTGATCCTATATTAATATCAATGGTTGATGATACTAAAGTAATAGAAGTGTCACATTTTTTAATGGAAATTTGTTCTAATAGAATTTGTGAAATGGTATCAAATCATAATGATTTAATTGATAAAAATAAATCAAAACAACTTAAATTGGAGGTTTAATAATGAATAATATTAGTATGGAAGAATTAACAAATTTTTGTAAACAATATGGATTTATATTTCAAGGTAGTGAAATATATGGAGGTCTTGCTAATACATGGGATTATGGACCATTAGGAAGTAGACTTAAAAATAATGTAAAAGATGCTTGGAGAAAAAGATTTATTCAAGAAAGAAATAATGCATATGAAGTAGATGCAGATATTTTAATGCATCCAAAAGTTTGGGAAGCAAGTGGTCATGTTTCTGGATTTTCAGATCCTTTAATTGATTGTAAGGAATGTAAAACTCGTCATAGAGCTGATAATTTAATAAATGATTATACTAATTCATCTATCGCAGATGCGATGAGTCAAGATGAAATGGTTAAATATATTAAAGAAAATAATGTTACTTGTCCTAAATGTGGTAAAAGTAATTTTACTGATATTAGAGAATTTAATTTAATGTTTCAAACATATAGGGGTGTTTTAAAAGATAGTAAAAACATTGTTTATCTAAGACCTGAAAATGCACAAGGTGAATATGTTAATTTCTTAAATGTACAAAGAACTATGAGATGTAAATTACCTTTTAGTATTGGACAAATAGGTAAAGCATTTAGAAATGAAATAACTCCAGGGAACTTTACATTTAGAACTATAGAATTTGAACAAATGGAATATCAAACTTTCTGTAAAGAAGGTGATGATACTAAATTATATAATTTCTTCAAAGAATATGGTAAAAAATTCTATATTGATTTGGGAATACCTGAAGATAAGTTAAGATTTCATGATCATGAAAAATTAGCATTTTATGCTAAGGCTGCTTGTGACATAGAATATTTATTTCCATTTGGTTGGGGAGAAATAAACGGAACGCATAATAGAACTAATTATGATTTAACTCGTCATCAAGAATATAGTTCTGAAAACATGACATATTTAGATCCTGAAACTAATGAAAGATATATTCCATACATTATAGAATCTACTTATGGCCTTGATAGAACCGTTTTAGCACTATTATTTAATGCATATAACAAAGAAGTATTAGAAGATGGTACTGAAAGAGAAGTGCTTAAATTACACCCTTATTTAGCTCCATATAAAGTATGTGTACTTCCACTTATTAAAAAGTTACATGCTGATAAGGCAAATGAGATATATTCTATGCTATCTAAACATTTTATGACTAGTTATGATGAAACTGCTAATATTGGTAAAAGATATAGAAGATCAGATGTAGTTGGTACTCCATTCTGCATTACGATAGATGATGATACTTTAAATAATAACACTGTAACTGTAAGAGATAGAGATACTATGAAACAAGTTGTTGTTAAATTAGAAGACTTAGTTGATTACATTAATGATAGAATAGGTTTTTAATTAATAAATTTTTATTTAATTATTGATACAAATTAATTTATGTGATAGAATTGTATTGTATAGATAATAAGGAGGAGATTATGGGATTAAAATTACCTAAGATTTTTCAGTCAGAAGATAGTGACGAAAATGAGGATTATGAAGTAAAAGATTCAGTAAAAAGCAGTGATAAAGCTTTAAAAAATAAAACAATATTAGTTGAGCCAAGAGCATTTTCTGAGGCACAACAAATAGCAGATTACTTGAAAAATAAAAATCAAGTAGTAGTAAACTTTAAAAGAGTTACATCTGATGTATCTAAAAGAATTATGGATTTCTTAAATGGAATCATATATGCGATTGATGGAACTATGCAAAAATTAGGGCCTGGTATTGTTATATGTGCTCCAAAAGGATTTGAGATTGAAGGTTCAATTACAGAAGATGAAAGTAAAAAAACAGGTAAAAAAGAAGATTTAGGGGAATGGTAAAATAAACAAAAAATATTTTTAGGAGGAAAGGCATGAAGAAGTTCAAAACTGTTTTTCGTGGTTATGATAAAGTTGAAGTTCAGAATTTCTTGGATGAAATAATTAAAAATTATGAACTACTTCTTAGAAAAAGTCAAAAAACTAACGAAGAAAATAAAAGATTAACTGAACAAATAGCTTATTATCAAGATATCGAAGACAGAATGAATAGAGCAATTTATAGTGCAGAATCTGCAAGTGATCAGATTAAAAAGAATGCAAGACACGAAGCAGATCAATTAATAATTGAAGCAAGACATAATGCAAGTAGAATTATTAATGATGCATTATTAAGAGCAGAGAAAGCTCAAAATCATGCTGACCAATTAAGAAGAAATACTGAAATGTTAAAAAGACGTTTGAGACAAATTATTCAAAATCAATTAGACGTAATTGAAGAAATGGATAGAGTTGATTTTGAAAATGTTGATAATAAATATTAGTTATTAAATCAATAATTTAAAAATTATTGATTTTTTATTTGCAAAAGAAGTGTTTAATAAACTTTTTCCTAATTATAATATTAGGAGGTATTAATGGATAATTATTATAAGAATATAAAAGAGTTACTTATTAATAATGAAATAACTAAAAGAGTAAAAACATATTCAATAAATAAAAGTGATTTAGAAACAAAATATAAAGTAGGTAAACTATTAAGTGAAGCAGGAAAGCATTATGGGGAAGGAATTATTAAGAAATATTCTATAAATTTAACTAAAGATTTAAACATTAAATATGATATATCATCATTAAATAAAATGAGAAAATTCTATAATTTAATTAAAAAAATGGCGACATTGTCGCCAAATTCATCATATAGTCATTATGTAGAGTTATTACCATACAATGACCCAAATAAAGTAAGATATTACATTAGAAAAATCGAAGAACAGAACTTATCAGTAAGACAATTAAGAGAAAAAATCAAATCAAAAGAATATGAAAGATTACCAGAAAATACTAAGAATAAATTAATAAATAAAGAGAGTATTGATATTAAGGAAAGTATACCAGAGCCAATAATAATTAAAGTAAATTCTAATATAGATAAAGAAAATATAAAGGAAAAAATATTACAAAAAATAATAGTTGAAGATATAAGTAATTTTATGGAACAATTAGGTAATGGGTATTCTTATATAAAAAATGAATTTAAAATTAAAATAGGTAACACATATAATTACATAGATATGTTACTTTTTAACATTAAATACAATGCATATGTTGTGGTTGAATTAAAAATAACAGAATTAAAAAAGAACATATAGGACAAATACAGACATATATAAATTACATAGACAAAAACATTAAAACAATATATCAAAATAAAACAATTGGGATTATATTAGTTAAAAGAAATAATTCATTTATAATTGAATATTCAAGTGATGAAAGTATTATCGCTAGAACTTATAAGTTTGAATAATTATTTTTTCTTTCCAACACCAATAATACCGCCAGTTACTGAACTTGCAATTAAAGTTAAATAATAAACAAGCTTTGAGAAGTTAATTTTATCAATTATTAGAGTAATTAGCATAAATAATATAACTAATACTAATGAAACTAAAAAACCGTTTAAATAGCCTTTTCTGCCTTCTAAATTAGATGCTTTAAATCCAAGTATAAAAAACATTATTAAAATTACAATATAGTTAATAATACCAATTGTTTTTGAATTTAATATTTCAAAATAAGATACTAAAGATATAATTAATAGATAAACTAAAAATATTATTAAAAATAAAGATATGCTTTTTATATAATTGATTATTTTATTCATATTGTCACCTAATTAATTATATTAGTGTTTAAAAATATTATGATTATAACATAATAATATTAGGTGATAATATGGATTTAGTTTATGTAATTATAAGAACTGTTTTCTTTTATTTATTCGTTTTAGTAATATTTAGATTAATGGGGAAACGTGAAATTGGTCAATTATCTATTCAAGATTTAGTAGTCAGTCTTTTAATTGCTGAGCTAGTTGCAATTAGTATAGAAAATTATAAAGATTCCATGTTACTTACTGTTGTTCCAATTATATTACTTTTGGGGTTTGAACTATCATCTGGATTTTTATCACTTAAATTTAATAAGTTTAGAAACTTAATAGATGGTAAGCCATCTTTGATTATAAATAGGGGAATTATTAATTATAAAGAAATGATTAAACAAAGATACTCATTAGATGATTTATTATTAGAACTTAGAAATAATGGTATTAAAAATTTAAAAGATGTTGAATATGCAATTCTAGAAAACAGTGGTAAATTAAATATATTTAAATATAATTTTTTAAATATAGAAAGTGCAAATCCATTTCCATTAATACTTGATGGAGTTGTTCAAAAAGATACATTAGATTATATAGAAAAAGATGAAGAATGGCTATATAGTTATTTAGATGAAAATAATATCAAAATAGAAGAAATTTTTTATTCATTTTATAAGAATAATAAAATTTATATTATTAAAAGAAATGAATTAATTAGTTAATGTCTTTTTAATTTCTCTATAATACATGTATGTAGATGTTATTAAATTTACAATTATTGATATTACTAAACTATACATACCAATATGAAGTAAAGAGAATATTACTATACAAATTAGTCTAATAATCGAACTAATAATTGTACATTTCATCGCAGAAGCGCTTTTACCAAGAGCTTGTAATGCATTTACTAAAGGATATTCCGCATAAAATAGTATTGTAAATGGACTTAGTAATTTAATATAATCTATTCCTTCATTAGTATGATATAAAATATTTAAGAAAAATGTTGGGAATAATGTAATAATTAATGTTGAGATTCCCCCAATCGCACATGATAACAACACAATTTGTTTTATTCTTTTAATGCACATTTCATTATTATGTTGACTATAATATTTTGATAGTTCTGGCACTAAAGATGTAGCCATGTTTTGAGTAAAGAATTGTGGCATTAATAATAGTGATAATGCATAAGCATTTATAATTCCATATTCATAAACAATATATTCTTTTGTATATCCAACAAACAAAAGTATATTAGTAAGAATTATTGGTTCTAAAAAATATGAAATAGATCCAATAATCTTACTACTAGTAGCAGGCACACTTATTCTCATTACTTTTTTAATGTCTTCTTTATTAATTTCATATTTGTCTATTTTAATGCTATTTCTAGGAAAATAATATATCATTACTAATTGTGATACCACTTCTCCAATGGCATTTACCAATATTATAAAACATATCGTTTGTACTATTCCCATTTCTAAAAATTTATTGATAAATATAGTAATAACTAACAATCTAAAAACTTGTTCAATAAAATTTGAAAGCATGTAAGGAAACATATTTTGACGTCCCCAAAAATATCCTTTTATTATTGATGATACTGATATAAATGGAACTACCAATGAAAGACAAATAATTGGAAAATATAATATTTCATTTTTAAGTAAATGTGTTGATAAAAATGGAGCAAAAAAGATAACTATTAATATGATAAATCCACTCATTAATAATGATAGTGGTATTAGTGAAAGTATTACAGACTTTGGAGTAACGCTTCTATCTGATATTACTTTAGATATAGATGTAGGATATGAAAAAGTTGCAATTACAGTTAGAAGTGATGAAGTAGGAGCAAGTAAACTATATAGTCCCATTCCCTCTGTTCCCAAATATCTAGTAACTATTATTCTTAATATAAATCCCACTAATTTACCTAAAACACCGCCAAATAAAAGAACTAAAGTGGATTTTAGAAATAGATTACTTTTAATTTTATTTATCATATAAAATTATATGTTTATTTAAAGTTGACAATGTCTATTTCAATAATTATAATAATTGTTTAAGGAGGTAATAAAATGAAATTTGATTTTAAAGGATATGTAAGCAATGTAATTAGAAATGATAGTACTGCTGATTTTGCAAATAAGGTATTTAGTGACTTTTGTAAACCTAAGGATATTGATATAATTTATTATGAAGGAAAACCTACTGTTGAATTAAATAATAATGGGGATAAGGTTAGTGTATTTGAATATTCAATAGAATATGATAAAGATAATTTCTTTTTTGGTTATCATAGTGGCTATATTGAAGCTAGACTATATACACCTAAAGGAGCTTATATTGTAAATAATTATAAAAAAAATAATAATGCTAGTATTATGTATTCATATTTTGATGTTGAAGCACTAGAAAATCTTAAAGAATTATATTATAAGAAATTTAATAAAGTTGCAGATAATACTTATATTAATCTTAAAGACTTTTTCTTTATTCCAGATGAGCATTTTGATGTATCAATGCCAACTGAAGATGATTTGATAAATACAATAAGAGAAATAATAAAAAATCCTGAAATAATTAAAACTAAAATGGATGAACATATAATGAAATATAGAAAGACTATTAATTAGTCTTTTTAAATATATATATATTGGTCAAGTTTGATTAATTAGTAATAATTTGATACAATAAACATGGAGGAAATTGATAATGAAAGATAATGAATATATTTACAACAATAAATATACATATAATAATATTTACGATGGAATGGACAAAATTGATAAAATTAATGACGATTTTAGAGATAAATATTTAATTGAAAAATTTATGGATTTATTTCAAAATCAAAGAATTGCATCTCCTTCATCACAAAACCCATATGGAACAACACAACCGGCCGAAGAACAAGTTCAAGACCAGCGTGGTAAGTTTATTGCAGAAAATAGATGGAAAGGTCCAATGAGTTTTGAAGTTGAAAATATATATGAATGGATGAGGGGCGTTGCGGGCATTAGAGAAGATGGATATGTAGTAAAAAGTTCATTAGATGATGATTCTTATCATCATGGAGATGAAACTATTAGAGTAATTAGAGCACTAGGTGGAAATGCTATACTTACTTCCTCACCATTTGAAGCAGGAATAATAGGATCGGAAAAAGGATATATAATATTTCAATCTGAAGGAGATAATGCTTTTGTTTATTTTCCTCATACTATTACAAATGAACAATATAAGGAATTATATGAAATGATTACTCCTAGAAATGGATATAATTTTTCATTCACTCATAATGAAAAAATATTTGAAAGTAAGTCAGTAGATGATGTTTTGGATTATGCTTTAACTATAATATCATTAGGGATAGTAAGAGCATAAAAAATATGTTATAATTTAGTTGTCGAAGAGACAAACAATTTAAAATTACCTTATGAAGAGTGACCTAGAGACTGGCTCGTATGTCACACCAACCTATTAAATTAGGTGGTAAACCCAGACGGATAAGGATAGCTTATAATACCTAAGTTATCTTAGGTATTTTTCTTTCTAAGGTAATTATTACTGAAAGGAGGAAGTTATGAAGTTATACAGTAATGAAATTGTTTTTAGAGGACATCCTGACAAAGTATGTGATCAAATCAGTGATGCTTTATTAGATGAATATATGAAGGGAGATAAGAACTCTAGATGTGGCGTTGAAGTTTGCGGAGGCAAAGGAAAAATATTTATAACTGGAGAAGTGACATCTAAAGTTAAAGTAGACATTGAAAAAACAGTTAAATGGGTACTTAAAGATGCTGGTTATAGTGATAATTATGAAATTATTAATAATTTAGGTGTTCAAAGTAAAGATATTGCTCTTGGTACTAATGACGAAGTAGGTGGAGCAGGGGATCAAGGCATAATGTTTGGATATGCTATTAATGATAATTCTAATTATTTACCGACATCAATGGTTATTTTACAAAAACTATCTAAAGAATATGACAATCTTAGAAAGATAGATTCTAGGTTTATGAGTGATGGAAAAGCTCAAATAACTGGATATTATGATGATGATATGAAATTATATAAGATTAAAGATTTTACTATTTCATATCAAAATACAGAAAAAGAAAGAGAAAGAACTGATAAAATAATTAAAGATATTGCAATTTCTATATGTAAAGAATTTGATATTGAAATTGAAAAATTCTTAATTAATCCAACTGGTAGATTTGAAATAGGAGGATTTGAAGGAGATTCTGGCTTAACAGGAAGAAAATTATTAATAGACAATTATCATACTTTTTCTAAAGTGGGTGGTGGAGCTTTTTCTGGAAAAGATCCTACTAAAGTTGATAGATCTGCTGCATATAAAGCAAGATTAATCGCAGTAGATTATCTTAAAAAATATAATTTAAGATGGTGTGAAGTATCTATTAGTTATGCTATTGGGATTAGAAAGCCTCTTTCAATATCAATAAACTCAAATATTGGTCTAATCAATCCAAATAAAAAATTATATGAAGAATGTGTTCCTGCAAATATAATTAAAGACTTAGATTTAAAGAATAAGTGTTATTATGAAACTGCTAAATTTGGTCATTTTACAGAATGACATTTTGAAATGTAAAGTTTTGTCAAAACTATAGAAATGATTTTAAATATGTGATAATATATAATTAACCTAGATGATAAATATAGACATAATCTCGGCTATGTAATATTATAGGGGGACTAATTAATATAGGGCGTTGAATATTGCCTAGTTGCAAGATCCCGAATATATTATGTGTCCTACCACTTGCGGTGACGCGAGCTTTATTACACTGTATTTACACTAGGCTTTTTTTATGGTAAAATATTTGTACTCTTTAAGGAGGAGTTTATGAATTTAAATAGATTAGAAGCTTTAATTGGAAGCGAAAATATTGAAAAGATTAGAAAATTAAAGATTCTTATAATTGGACTTGGTGGAGTAGGAGGATATGCTGTTGAATCACTAGTTAGATGTGGTGTTGAAGATATTACATTAGTAGACGGAGATACTATTAAACCAAGCAATATTAATAGACAAATTATCGCAACTTCTAAAAATAATAATAAATATAAGACTAGAGAATGGAAAAAAAGAATTAAAAAAATAAATAAAAATGTTAAAGTCAATATTATTAACACATATATAAATGATGATAATTTTGAATTATTGTTTGGCGAACAATATGATTATATTATTGATGCTTGTGATACTTCTAAAGTAAAAGTAAGATTAGTAAAAGAATGCCATGACAAAGGAATTAAACTTGTTTCATCTATGGGTACTGCTAATAAATTTGATGCTACTAAATTAATAATAACTACTTTAGATAAGACAGAGACAGATCCACTTGCTAAGAAAGTTAGAAAAGAATTAGGAGCATATAAGGAATATATGAAAGATGTTACTGTTGTAACTTCAACAGAAAAGGCAATTAATATAAATATGCTTGGTTCTACTGCTTTTGTTCCTGGAGTGGCTGGTCTATTAATTACAAATTATATTATAAAAGATGTAACTAATATGTAGTTACATCTTTTTAATTGGTGTACTTATTGGTTCAATAAGTAAATTTTTATGTGCTAGTGCTTCTTTAGTTAATAATTTTGTTTTACTTCCTTTTATCATATTATCATAATGTTCAAAATTATTTTTTTGTAAAAGATTATAATTTTTTCTAAACGCTTTAGTATTTAAAAATGAATTACCATATATATTTGCAAAATCAGGATCAAATAATGCATAACCATTTTCTAAAAACGAAGTAATTTCTTCAAAATCATATGGATGTATAAAGTATCCTGGATATTCAGTTCTAATACAAAGTCCATTTTTAATAACTCTATAATTTGAATTACATTTTTCTTTAATAAAAAATTGTCTATATGTTACATCTATTATATATGGTATTTTCACTACTGTTCCATATAAATCTACATTAAATTCTGCAATCAAAAAATTATTATTTATGACATCTTCATCAATATTTTCTTTTGTATTACATACATGGTATGTTACATTTAAATCATTTAAATAATTAGCAATAATAGATGTTGCTTCTAAATCTTTATTACTAAAGTCATCATTTTCAATATTATCTGAAATAGTGCATCTAGTTCTATAGCAAATGTAGTCTAATAAATCATTTAATTCATCATCAGTAATTACTATTTCATTCCTTACTTTTGTCTCAACTCTTTTTATTTCTTCTTCACTATAATTTACTACTTTTGGATTAGTAAAAATTATGTATTTCATTTTTCCTCCCTGATTTTTTTGTTGAAATTAGTTAATTCTGTTTCATATTTGTTTATTCTAGGTGCATAGTACTTTCTATTAATTAGTTTATCTGGCATATATTGCTGTTTAACCCAATAATTTGGATAATTATGAGGATACTTATAATCTTTAGATGTAGTTCTAATATGACTAGGTATTCTTCCTACATTTCCCGCGTTAATGTCATTTATAGCTAGATTTATAGCTGTATCTGCCGAATTACTCTTCGGACTTAAAGCCATTTCAATAACAACAACTGATAATGGTTTAATAAGTTCTGGATATCCAACTCTTTCACTCGCTTCAATTGCGGCAATAACTTTAGGACCAATACCAGGATTAGCAAGGCCAATATCTTCATATGCTATTACGATCATTCTTCTATATATTGAATCATAGTCGCCGCTTACAATAAGTCTTCCTAAATAATGTAATGATGCATCAACATCACTTCCTCTTATACTTTTTTGAAATGCAGATAACATATCATAATGACCATCTTCATTCTTATCAGTATAAAATGCTGGAGTATTATTTGTTAATTTAATATTGTCAATTGTGACATTTTTATTATATCCATAATAAGTAAATTCAATTAGATTGTATGCATATCTAATATCTCCATTAGATAATTTAGCAATATATTTAATAGTTTTATCATCTATTTTAATATCAGGTAATATTTCTTTAACTTTTTTAATTCCTTTTTCAATATTTTTTTCACTTAATGCATGTAATTCAATTATTTGACATCTACTTCTTATAGCTTGATTAACTACATGATATGGATTTGAATTAGTAAGTCCTATTAATGTAATAAGCCCGCTTTCAATATAAGAAAGTAGTATATCTTGTTTATCTTTATTCATTCTATGTATTTCATCTACAATTAATATCATATTTCCATACATTTTTGCTTCTTCAATAACCACTTCAAAATCCTTCTTTGAATTAATAGTTGCATTTAACATTCTATATCTTTTATTTAATTCATTTACTAATGCTAGAGCAATAGTAGTTTTACCACAGCCACTATTACCATAGAATATAATATTAAATAATGTTTTATTTTTTACAAGGTTTGTAAGAACTTTATTTTTACCAATTAAGTGTTCTTGACCTAAAACATCATTTAATTTATTAGGCCTTAATTTGTTTTGTAATAATTCCATAATATTCCTCACTAGATATTATTCTATCAAATTTTAATATTATTTAAAAGAAATTTATGTTATAATCAATATGTTCCAATGAAAAGGGTGTAATTATATGAGAAAAATAATAATTAGAAGTATATTTTTAATGACATTAACTATTTTCTTATTTTATTATGTATTAAAAGATAATTTTAATGAATCAATTTATTTATTAGTTACTTCTAATAAACTATTTATACTTGTTGGAATTGTATTTCTATTCGTTTCTTTTTTAATAGAAAGTTATATGTTTAAATTGTTGATTAATAGACATAAAAAAGAATATACATACAAGAATTCTATGGAACTTACAATTATGACAAAATTCTTTAATGGTATAACACCATTTGCATTGGGTGGTCAACCATTACAAATATATGAACTATCTAAAAGTAATGTTAAAGTTACAGATAGTGTTCTTGTTATTACTGAACAATTTTTAATACATGAAATTACTTTAATGATTATGACAGTATTCGCGATTGGAATGAGATTTATCATTGGATTTAAACCATATTCTTTTTTATGGATTTTAACTTTAATTGGTTTGGTTTTCAATTTTATGGGATTAATCATTGCTACATTTATGTCATTTAAAATTAGTAGTGCAAAAAGAATAGGTAAAGTAATTATTAAGTTTTTAAATAAAATTCATATTATTAAAGATAAAGAAAAATCTATAGAATCTTTTAATAATAAATGTAGTGAATATTCAAATAGTTTTAAAGATTTATTTAAAAATAAAAATTTAATAATTAAATGTGTTTTATTATATATGGTAAATATGTTAGTTTTCTTTTGTATTTCATATTTTGCTATTTTAGCAATTGATCCTAAAACTGATATTAATTTAATATATACTCTTGTTTTATCAATATTAGTATACGTATCTGCTACGTTTGTTCCAATACCAGGTGGAAGTGTAGGAGCAGAATATGCATATGTTAATTATTATGCATTAGTTATACCAGATAGTATTGTAGTAACTAGTTTAATCTTATGGAGATTTATTTCTTATTATTTACCAATGATAATTGGTGGTATTATATTTAATATAGTTGACAATAAAAGAAGTTTGAAATGTAAAGAAGTAGTAAAAAACATATAAAAAAATAGCAAATTATTATATAATTATATTGTGATAATATGATAGGTATTGATAATAAGGAAATAATTGATGATTTTAGTTCTTATCTTGAATTAGAAAAAAACTATTCCGCTAATACCATTGAATCTTATAAAAGAGATATAAGATATTTTTTAGATTACGTAAATAAAGAAATAATTAATATTAATAAAAAAGATATAGAAACATATATTAATGATAATTTAGATAAATATAATGAGAGCTCACTTAATAGAATAATTGCTAGTATAAGAGGCTTTTTTAAATATTTATCTTTATACAGAGGATATGTAAATATAAGTGAAGATATAGAATGTCTTAAACGAAAAAAAAGATTACCAAAATATTTATCTGTTGAGGAAGTTGACAAATTATTAGATATTGATTTGAAAACTCCATTTGATTATAGAAATAAAGCAATACTTGAGTTGTTATACGCAACTGGTCTTAGAGCAAGTGAACTTATTAATTTAGATTTACAAAATATTGATTTAGCTAATATGGTTGTTAATGTTTATGGAAAAGGAAGTAAAGAAAGAATTGTTCCGTTATCTAAAATATCGGTTAATTATTTAGATATATACATTAATAATTATAGACAATTATTATTTGTTAAAGGAAATGATCCTAAAGATATATTATTTCTAAATAATCATGGTAAAAGAATGACTAGACAAGGATTATATAAAATGATTGGTAAAATTGCTAAAGAGAAAAATATTGATAAAATTATAACACCACATGTTCTGCGCCATAGTTTTGCAACTCATATGATTGAATATGGAGCAGATATTAGAAGTGTTCAAGAATTACTTGGACATGAGAATGTTATTACTACTGAAGTTTATACACACTTAGCAAATAGTTTTATTAAAGAAAACTATAATGAATATTTTAATAGAAGTTCAAAGGAGGACGATACAAATGTTTAATAGAGTATTTTTAGTTGTTCTTGATAGTGTCGGCATAGGAGAAGCACCAGATGCTGAGAAATATGGAGATGTAGGAGCAAATACTTTGCTTCACGCAATAGGAGATGCATACAATTTAGATGTGCTTGAAAAATTAGGAATGTTAACTTTAATTGGAAAGGAAGAAGAAGGCACAAGAGGAATTTATATGAGAGCTAAACCAATTAATTTGGCAAAGGATACATTAAATGGTCACTATGAAATGATGGGTGCTGTTCAAAAAACACCATATAAAACATATCCTGATGGATTTCCACTAGAATTAATATCTAAAATTCAACACGCAACTGGACGTGAAGTAATTGGTAATATTCCTGCATCAGGAACTCAAATAATTGAGGAATTGGGCGAAATGCATATGAAAACAGGAGCACTAATCGTATATACATCTGCTGACTCTGTTTTACAAATTGCAGCCCATGAAGATATAATTCCTGTTGATGAATTATACAAAATTTGTGAAACAGTAAGAGAATTAACTAAAGGTGATGAATACAAAATTGCAAGGATAATAGCTAGACCTTTTATTGGAAGACCTGGTTCATTTGTAAGAACTCCAAAAAGACATGATTATGCATTAGATCCACCATTAAACTGTTTAGATTTACTTGATAGAAGAGGTGTTGAAACAATTGCTATTGGTAAAATAGCTGATATATTTAATAATAAATCTATTGCAGTTAAAATTAAAACAAAAGATAACATAGATGGAATGATGAAATTAATAGATTTTGCTAAAGGTGAATTTAAAGGATTATTATTTGCAAATCTTAATGATTTCGATATGTTATATGGTCACAGAAGAGACAGAGTAGGATACTTAAAAGCTCTTGAAGAATTTAATTATTATTTACCAATTTTACTAAAAAATTTAAAAAAAGATGATTTATTAATTATTACTGCTGATCATGGTAATGATCCTACTTTTAAAGGAACAGATCATACTCGTGAATATATTCCTATACTTATGTATAGCCCAATATTTAAAAAAGGAAAAAGATTACCTGATAGAAAAACATTTGCAGATATTGGAGCTACTATTTTAGATAACTTTAATATTAAAAATGAAATTGGAATAGGAACATCAATATTTAATGAATTTAAAAATAGATAGAAATATCTATTTTTAATTGATATAATAATTTTGAGGTATATATGAATATTAGTGATAAGTATATTGTTGATATTATTGATGATGATTCAAATGGTAATGGAATAGCAAGACTTAATAATTTCGTTATCTTTGTTTCATATGCATTAAAATGTGAAAAAGTAGAAATAGAAATTACAAGTATAAATAAAAGATTTGCTAATGCTAAAATTATTAATATAATTAATAAGAGTGATTTAAGGTGTAATATTAATTGTGCTTGTTATGATAAGTGCGGTGGATGTAATTTCTTACATACTACATTTGATAATGAAAAGCAATTAAAGTTAAACGAAATTAATAAATTGTTTAATATAAATGTTAAGGAAATACTTACTAATAATGAATATAATTATAGAAATAAAGCTACTTTTCATATTAAAGATAATATGATTGGTTATTATAGTGAAAAAACAAATTCTGTTATTGAATTAAATAATTGTTTATTATTAGATAAAAGAATCAATGATATATATAATTTTTTTAAAAGTGGCAGTTTAAATAATATAGGTGAAATAATAATAAGAGTTACACAAACTGAAATAATGGTAATAATAAATGGTAATTTAAGTAAATATGACTATCGAGAATTAGTTAATTTGTATAACATAAATTCTTTATATTTAAATGAAAGACTATTATATGGAAAATCATATATAACTGAAGAAATTAATAATATAAAATACAGTATTTATCCTAATGCTTTCTTTCAAATAAATTATGAAAACATGATAATACTTTATGATATTGTTAAGCAGTATGCTGGTTGTGGTAACAAACTATTAGATTTGTATTGTGGAACTGGTAGTATAGCTATATATTTAAAAGATAATTTTAAAGAAATAACTGGAATTGAAATTAATAAAGAAGCAATATTAAATGCAAATATTAATAAAAATTTAAATAACATAAAAAATATACATTTTATTTGTGGTGATGCTAGTATATTAAAGAAAGATAATTTTGATGTAATTGTTGTAGATCCTCCTAGAAGTGGTCTTTCAAAAAAAGTTGTTGAATTATTAAATGAAATTAAATCTAATAAAATTATATATGTTTCTTGCAATCCTAAGACATTAAAAAGAGATATGGATTTACTTAATAATTATGAATTAAAAGATTTAAAATGTGTAAATATGTTTAATAAAACTAAGCATGTAGAGTCTGTTTGCCTTTTAGAAAGGAAGTAGTATATGAAAAATATTAAAATTATATCTATGGATTTTGATGGCACATTATTAACAAAAGATAAAAAAATTTCTAATAGAACATTGAAGTGTTTAATCAATCTTAAAAATAAATCTTACAAGATAATAGGCGTTACAGCAAGAAATCTTTTGTCCGTAAAGAATATTATAGACGTTAAATTATTTGATTATATTTTATTAAATAATGGTGCTGATATTTATTATGTAAATGATGATAAATTAGAAAATATAGGTAGTATTGATAATAAAACAGCTTTAAATATATTTAATTTATATGATAAAAAATCTAATCAAATAGATTTTTGTACATCATATGAATATCTAATCAAATCAAATAATAAATATGATAATAGGCCATTCATTAAATATATTAATGGATTTGACGATGTGAAAGATTCAATATCAAGAATGAATATATTCTTTGAGAATTCTAAAGAGCTTGAAGAAAATAGATCTTTTATTGAAAAAACATTTGATAATATAAATGTAGTAAAAATGATTGATACTGATAAAGATGATAGCCGTATTTGGTTAGCAATTAATCCAAAAGAAGTAAGTAAATTAAATACACTAAAGAAAATATGCAATGACCTAAAATGCTCTATTAGTGAAGTTATTTTCTTTGGCGATGGTGAAAATGACTTAGTATTAATTGAAAATGCTGGAGTAGGTATTGCGATGGGAAATGCTATAGATATTGTAAAAGAAAAAGCTTCTTTTATAACTTTATCTAATGATCAAGATGGTATAGCAGTATATTTAGAAAATAATATAGAATAATAAATTTGTTTTTAGAAAGGATGTAATAATGAATATTTATACTAATAAAGAAAATATAATTATTAAGCAATGTAAAGAGGGACCTTTCCATACTTTAATAACTACGTTAAGTAATGATGAATTTAATACTTTAGTTGATAAATTAATTACTCACGATGATTCAAGTACATTAATTAATTTAGTTTCAATATACATAGATTATAATAGAAATAAAATAATAGACTATTTTATTAGAAAGAAAGATGTTGAATTATTATTAGGATTTTTAGATTATTGTAATGACTTTTGTACTCCTAAAAATGAACTAAATCAAAAATATATAATAGATGAACTACTAAAAATGAATGATAAAACTTTTATAAAAAATATATTAGATAGTAATGATATATATTTTTTAACTGATAAAGAACAAAAAGATAGATTAATAAATTTTATAAAGCAGGACTTCCAGTAAAAGAGTCATCCTTAAATTGAAAAAATATTAAACAAACTATACCTGCGATTAAGAAACTAGTTCCCAATACTTTAATAAAATATAAATTTTTATTTTTAGTAGAAGAATTTATATAAAAATTATAATTTCTTATAAAAAAATATCCATAAATAAATAACGTAATAATTAAAGTTAATTCAAATATTTTATTAGATTTGTTTTGAAAATATTTATTATTAGTAATTAAATATTCTTTTTGATTATAATTTCCAAAAATATTTAAAAAAACTAACGTTGCGAAAAGAAGCCATATAAAATCTTCAAAATTTAATCTTTTTAATTCATCATACATACTTTATTATATTAGATTAATCTTTTATTGTTAAAAATGTATTTATATGGTATATTTATATTAGTTTTAGGAGTTATTATGAAAATAGACATTAAAGAAAAAGAAAATATTAGTTTTTATGATGAATTATTATATGTAACATCATATTATAAAAAAATTAAAATAAATCATAAAAGAAAAATTACTAAATTAAGTAGTGAATTTACTAAATATCTTATACTAATATTGGTATTTATGATTTCTACTATAGCTTTATATATTGTGTTTAAAGATGAATTTTATATAGCACCAATAATTATGTATATTTTATTATTAATAGTAGATATTTATTATATTTATTCAACTAAGAAAAGAATTAAAGATTTTATGAATAGTAAAGATGACAAAGTAACTATTAATATTAATGAAAATTATGTTCAATATAGTAGTGTCAAATCTGTTTATAAAATTAATTGGGAAGATATAGAATGTATACTTGTAAATAAATATTCTATTTGTTTTATTCCTAAAAATGGTTCTAGTAATATAATTGGTGTATCTATTAAATATAGACATAAAATAGTAGAAACTATTAAGAAATATAATAAATCTAAACTATTAGTTATAAATAATCATGAAGAATAACCAATTTAAACGTATTTTTAGGCTATTTTTAAGTAATAATTAATTATAAATATATTTTATCAATTTAATATTATTTGTCGTAATTAAGACTTAATAATGTAAAATAAAAGAATAGGGTAACTATTCTTTTTCTATTATTGATTCATTCCATATTGGATTTTTTGGTATATCCAATAAATCTGTTATTGTTGCTGCTACATTTGAAAGTCCAAAATCTCCATATTTAATTTTAAATTTTTTATTACTTACTATTATAAATGGTACTTTATTTGTTGTGTGAGATGTTTTAGGATTGTTATTTTTATCTAACATTTCTTCAGCATTTCCATGATCAGCTGTAACAATTAAAGTATAATTATTTTTAATGCATGTTTCCAATATTCTATTTAAATTTTTATCAACTGATTCTACTGCTTTTACAGTCGCTTCATATTTACCAGTATGACCAACCATATCACCATTAGGGAAATTAATTCTTAAAAAGTCATATTTATTACTTTCTATAGCATCTAATAGTTTATCTGTAATTTCATATGATTTCATTTCTGGTTTTAAATCAAATGATATTATATCGCTATCAACTATATCATATGTTTCTAATACATCATCAAATTTATCTTGTCTATTTCCATTCCAAAAATATGTTACATGACCATATTTTTGTGTTTCAGAAATAGCATATTCATATATATTATATTTGCATAATTCTTCAGTTAATGTATTGCTAATTTTAGGTGGCTCATTTAAAAAATGTTTAGGTATTTTTGCTTCACTATCATATTCTAACATTCCTGCATAATATACTTTAGGTACTCTTATTCTATCAAATTTATCAAAGTTTTCTTCATCAAAACATTTAGATATTTCAATAGCTCTATCTCCTCTAAAATTGAAAAATATTACTGAATCTCCATCATTAATTGTACCAATTGGTTTATTATTTTCAACAATTACAAATGAATCTAAATTTTGATCTATTTCATTTGTTTCATTTCTCATTGTGTTAATTGCTTCTGTTGCACTATTAAAATGTCTAGCATCTCCTAGTACATGAGTATGCCATCCTTTTTCAACCATCTTATAATTTGCTTCATATCTATCCATTGTAATAACCATACGGCCACCACCTGATGCGATTCTAGCATCAAATGTTTCATCGTTTAATTCTTTTAATAAGTTTTCTAAAGCATCTACATATTGTAAAGCACTTCTTTCAGGTGTATCTCTTCCATCTAATAGAATATGTATTCTTACTTTTTTGATATCGTTAATTTTAGCCTGTTTAATTAATTCGAATAAATGACTAATATTTGAATGTACATTTCCATCTGATAAAAGACCAATTAAGTGAAGGGTATTATTTTTACAATAATTAATTAAATCTATCCATGTTTTATTCTTAAATAATTCTTTTGATTGTATTGCTTCATTTACAAGCTTTGCACCTTGGGAATATATTTGTCCACATCCAAGAGCATTATGCCCAACTTCAGAATTACCCATATCTTCATCAGTTGGAAGACCCACATGTGTTCCGTGAGCGAATATAAGTGTGTGTGGATATTTATTTGTTAACATATCTAGAGTAGGGGTATTTGCATTTTTAACTGCATTACCTTCAGCTTTCTCACTATATCCAACGCCATCCATAATCACTAGTACAACTTTATTTTTCATATTTCACATCCTTTATCACATAATAATAGTATATCACATATATATTTATTTTGTTTAAAATATATTATATAATTAATAAGTAATAGGGAGGAATAAATATGTCTCGTTATAAAAGTACAAAAATATCAAGTATATTTGGTATAATTGGTAATATTTTTTTACTTATAATAAAAGGTATAATTGGCTTTATTACCGGAAGTAAGTCTATGATGGCTGATGCATTTAATAGTGCTGGTGATATATTTTCATCATTAATGACATATATAGGTAATAAAATATCAAATAAACCTAGTGATGAGGATCATAATTTAGGCCATGGTAAAGCTGAATATATTTATTCAATGATTATAAGTATATCAATAATTTTAATGGGTCTTTATATATTTAAAGATTCATTGATGAGTGTCATAAATAAAACAAAATATACTTTTTCTATTTGGTTAATAGTAGTATGTGTTGTAACTATTATTGTTAAATATTCACTATTTATATATACAAATAAAGTATATAAAAAATATAATAATCTACTAGTTAAAGCTAATTCTAAAGATCATTTAAATGATACTATTATTACAACATTAAATCTAATTTCTTGCATGCTTGCATATTATGGTATATATTATATTGATGGAATAGTTGGTATTATTATTTCTGTATGGATTATTTATACTTCAATAAAAATCTTTATTGAAAGTTATGATGTATTAATGGATAAAGCTATTTCTGAAGAAACTAAAAATAATGTACTTGAAATAGTTAATAAATATAAAGAAGTTAAAAAAGTAACACATTTTAATTCAACACCAATAGGATATAGATATCAAATATCATTTACTATTTTTGTAGATGGTAATATGTCAACATTTGATAGTCATGAAATAGCAAATAATTTAGAAAAAGAAATAGTAAAAGAAATTGATGAAATCTATTTGGTTGTTATTCATGTAAATCCTTTAAATGAAAAAGAAACTAATAAATAGTTTCTTTTTTAATACCACATATTTGTTAAATCTCCGTCTTCTTTATAGAATTTATCCATTAATACAAATTTTGGGAATTCTTTTGTTAGTTCTGATGCAGTAGCTTTTGTAACAATTACTCCTCTTTCATCATACCATAATGCTTGTGCAACATAATAATATTTTTCATCTATACCCACAAGTACTGCGATATGTCCACCAGCTCTATAACTAAATAATAAATCGCCAACTTTAAGTTTTTTTGCAAGTGTTGAGGAACTATCTTTAAATTCACCTAAACTTTGTGATAAATTTTTTACATTACTTACTCCTGCTCCTAAATCTCCAACATCGAATCCAGCATTTAAAAGTACCCATGAAACGAATCCACTACAATCAAGTCCATTATCTAAATATTGATGTACAGGATTACTATATAATGAACATCCCCAAATTTTAGGCTTTCTCGTTGATTTACTAATGCTAGTATATTTACTTGAATTTAAATATAATCCAACATGATAATATCTTCCTTCACCATCAATTTTATTTGCTTGAGTAAGTCTTCCATTTTCATTAAAATAATTAATTCTATATGGAAAATCAAATGTTAAAAATCTTGCTACTTCTACTACAGCAGCTCTTGTTTTAAATCCAACTTGATGAGCTTTATAATCTAGTATTTCATCTAATAGCTTATTTTCTTCTTCAGTATATTTCTCACAAGGTAAGAATTTTTTCTTTAAATCAAACGTTTTAGGTCTACTTACTATTAGTGAAGTAGATACTATATCTAATTTTTTAATTTTTCCATCATATTCAACGCTAATAGTTGCATTACCATCACCAATAGTGTTTAATTTACCATTGTTAATTGTTGCTACTTCGGCATTACTTGATTTCCAATTTAATTCAGGATTAGAACCAATATATTTATAAGTATATTTTAATTCATTTTCAGATGAAGTAGGGTAATATTTATTATTGACACCAAATTCAAAGTCTAGTACTTTACCATTTTTATTAGAATATATTATTTTATTGTCGCTTTTAACAAATAAGTTATAGTGATCATTTTCAAAATTTAATATACATTTATTATCATCCATCATTACCCAATCACTAGAATCTAGAGTAGGTATCTCATCACTTTCAGTTAATAAACAATATACATTATCATTTATTCTAGAATGAATTTCAACAGTTAATGTTTTATCATTTAAATATATTTCAGTTACTTTAACATTTTTATATTCTTTTTTGTAATATATAATTCCAACGATTGATATAACTATTATAAATATAAATAATCTAATAGATGTTTTTACCCATTTTCTTAATTTTCTTCTTTTATTTTTTCTGATAATCTTTTTCTTTTTCATCTTTTCACCTATATATGAATTATAGCATAATAAAAAAAGATATTCATTATAAATATCTTTTCTTTACATTTAACGACTTCTAGATTTGCTTCTAGCATTACTTCTTGAATTGCTTTTAGATCTGCTTCTAGAATTCATATTTTCATTTGCATTAGCATTTGATTTACATCTAGAATTATTTCTAGTATTAGCCATTATTAATCACCACCTATTATTATTATGGTAATATAAGCATTCATAATGTAATATATTTAATGGAAATAATTGGTCTTGATTTTTTTGTAATATAAAATTTATTTTTAAATACTATTTATTAATGAAAACAGATTTATTAATACCATTATTATTATCTTTGATTGCAGGGCTAAGTACATTAATTGGTGGATTTTTTATCTATTTTAAAATTAAGAAAGTAAATATATTTATTGTTACATCATTGTCATTTTCAATTACTATAATGATTTTGATTTCTTTATTTGACTTGCTTCCAAATTCATCATTTTTAATTATTAATAAGTATGGAATTTTATTTGGATTGGTTTTAATAATTTTAACATTTTTCTTTGGATACCTAACTATATATGTATTAGCAAGTAAAATAAGTAATGAATCATCATTATATAAAATAGGTATTTTAAGTATGATATCTCTAATGCTACATAATTTTCCTGAAGGTATCGCTGTATTTATGAGCAGCTATGTTAATATAAAAATTGGACTAAAATTATTTATTGCTATTGTGCTTCATAATATTCCAGAAGGTATTTCTATATCAGTGCCATTATATTATAGTGGTAAAAGTAAGTCATATGCATTAAAGAAAACATTTATATCAGGTATAGCAGAACCTATTGGAGCGTTACTTTCTTATATGTTTTTAAGAAAGTATATAAATAATTTAATAATATCTTTTGTATTAGTATTTGTATCTGGTCTTATGATATCTCTATCGATTAATGAAATATATAAAGAAGTTAAAAAATATAATTTAAAAAAATATAAATATTTAGGATATATAATTGGAATAATCATATTTATATTAGTATCATTATTTATTTAATACCACATTTTAGTTAAATTACCATCATTTTTATAAAAATCATCCATAAGCATTATCCAGTAATATCTATTAAATATTTTAGTTTTAGAGTAGGGTACTATTACGACACCAATATAAGGGTTATACCAAAGACTTTCTGCAACATAATAATTCTTATCATCTTCACCAACAATTATTGCTATATGGCCTCCAGATGAACCACTGGAACTTAATAAGTCACCAACTTTAACTTTATTATTTTTTATAAGAGAAGAAGTAAATCTTGTTTTTTTACCAATATCTGTTAAATCTTTAACGCCGCTTGAAACACCTGCTCCTAAATCTCCAACATCAAATCCACCGTTAAGCATTACCCAACTTATGAATCCACTACAATCAAGTCCATTCCTTCTTGTACCATGAGATGGTCTACTATACATTTTGCATCCCCATGTCTTTGGCCCTTGACTAGATCTTGCTAATGATTTAAATCTAGACTTATGCAGATATAATCCTTCATGATAATATCTTCCTTCACCATCTATTTTACTTGGATAGGTTAGTCTCCCATTTTCAGAAAAATATCTTATTTTATATGGAAATTCTAAAGTTAAAAATCTTGCTGCTTCAACAGTTGCAGCTCTTGTTTTATATCCTACGGTATTTATTCTGTCTTTTAATATTTCATCAAGTAAATCATTTTCTTCTTTACTATAATTATCACAAGTTAAATATTTCTTTTTATTATTAAATGTTTTAGGCCTTTTGATAATCAAATTAGTAGAGATTACTTCAATAGATACACTTTTGTCTTTAACACTTGCAGTGATATTAGTTCTACCATTAGATATTGCAGTAATCATACCATTACTATCTACAGTTGCTATATTTTCATCATCACTTTTCCAAGCAACAGTTTTATCTACATTTCCAATTGTACTTAATGTAAGAGTAGGGGTATATGTATCTTTTAATGCTAAATATACCTTCTCTTTATTTATTTGAATATCTGTAACTGCACCTAAATTACTGGCTTCAGTAACTTGTATAATTTTATTACTTTTATTTTTAATATACATTTTATATATATTATCATCAATTTCAAAACTACATTTGTTGTTTGAAGATAATGCCCAATTGGAATTTTCATCAACTATTTCATCATTCTTAGTAAGAAGACAATAAACTTGATTGTTATAGTTGTATTCTGCAATAGAAAATTTAACATAAAGAATATTATCTGTAAGCCCTACTTCGTTTATTAATGGAATAGGGGGATAAAAATATTTAATATATGAAATAAATATTATATATGATATTACTATAAATTCTAATATTAGTATAATAATTTTTTTCATATACATTTCTCCTTATTATAGAATATTATATCAAGATAATTAATTATAATCAAATCGGTATCTCCCTATTTAAAATGTTATACAAAATAGGGGAATGAATTTTTTACATCCAGATGCATAATTATGCATCTTTTGCATTCTCGATGCAAAATACAAAAAGTAGATATTTTCATCAAATAAGATAAATACTCATTATTTAATATTTCGATGCAAAATACAGAATATATAATTTTTTTAATAATAAAGATATTTATATATATTTAATATTTTATATATATTTAATATTTTATGTATTATAAATAAATTCATCAATTTATAATATATAATTAATCTAAAATTCTAATAAAAAAATAAAACAGATAGTTCTATTCATATCTGTTCATTTTTAAATTATAACAAGTTTACATAATGTAAATTATCGGAAGTAAACAACATAACACTCTTTTTTCATTAATATAATTATACACCATAAGTAATATATAAGTCAATTACTATTTACACTATTGTTATTATTATGCTTTTGATCATAAATTTGATTTTCCCTATAAATTTTCTTATAAGATTCTTTAAAATAAAAATAACCATATTTAATAAATAGATAAAAATAAATAAGAAAACAAATAGAAAAAACAAAGCAGAAAATATATAATAAATATAAAAAATTAGAAGAAATAAAATAATAAAATAAAAACATAAAAACACCTCTACTCTACACTATTATTACGCACACAATTATTATAACACATGTGTGCAAAAATGGAAAGCACAATAATTATAACAAAAAAATTATAAATTGTGATTACACAAGAAATTGCAAAGCAGAAGAAAGACAACAAAAAAATTCCAAAAGGAATTTTTTTATTGCAATTTCTAATTTTTTCGTTATTTAAGTGCTACACCCCCTTTTTTGCACCTTTAGTTTACATCTATTCTAGCATTAATAATTAACCTAAAGTAAATTTTAAAATTATTATTGACAACAGGTACCTATGAAGTGTTTACAATGAAGTAAGGGCTACAGTATTTTAAAATATAGGGAAAAAGCAAAGAAGAAAATACTTCACCCCAATAAAGGGTAACACTTCATACCTATTGTAAATAATAATTGATAAGTACCAGTTAGCAAAAAAGTGAAATAATACAATTTTACGAAAAAATTAATTTATATTTTTTTGTATAATAACATCTTTAATAGACTTAACAAAATCATTTATCTCTACTCTACTCAATGGAACTAAATTATTCTTAATTCTATATTGATTTATTTTTTGTAAATCTAAATCTTTTATTTCTTCAGAACCAGTTTTAAGAAAGTCAAAAAGAAAATAAGATAAACAAGAATCAACTTTAATATCTTTAATATCTGCAAGTAATACTTGAAAAGCTGAATAACTACAACTATGTAATAACCAACCTTTCTTACGGACTACGCTATATTCTACTGGAACACGTTGAAATTGTATTTTTTCAAAGGATCCAACAAAATCTTTCCACCAAGGTTGAAGATTCCAACGACAACGCTTACTATCTGTATCAGACTTAATTCTAAATGATATATAATTATTAATTAAACCAAATAAATATACTTCAAAATTATCTAAATTTACATAATTAAGAATTATTGTATCTGCATAATCATTTCTATAACGCATTTCAAAACGATTCCAACAAGTTAAATTATCTTGTATAATTTCACAATTAGCATTATAAATTCTTTCTTTCAATTTATCATAAAAGACAAATTGAACATCACTGGCACGTGAACCAAACCAAATAGTATAACCAATATTATCAATATCACATAAATTAGTTTTAACAAATTCAATAGAACTTCTAAATCTAGAAACAACTTCACGATTAAGTACACACTCTTTAATTTTATTAAATGGAAAATATTTTCCAGTAAAATCGTCAATAGATACATCAACACGAGTAAAATGTACATTTAAAGTATATAATTTCTTAAATAAATGTAAATACTCAAGACCTAATTCTTCAAATTCTCTACATGCAGAACCAGTCATATACAAGTGATATCCCATATCCTCTCTATCACTATCAAAAATACAAATATCACGATATGAGTAACAATCAGTATATCCAAAATGCGAACTTTTTTCATTATGAAGTACATCAGAAATATCAACACCAAATAAAAAATGGAATATATCAAATACATTATATATCTTTTTATCACATAAAAAAGTACATTGTATCCAGTCAAATAAAATATAAGAATTTAGCATAGATGTACTTACTACCCCCCTATTAGTGACGGGTGGTACGTACGAATTCGAATATTCGTTTGTCATTTATAAACTCCTTTTATAAGTGCTGTGCACGTAGAACGTGCACTAGCACCTACTCCATATTAAAATTATTTTTTATATCAGATAAAGTAAGTAATTTACTTTTAAATTCTTCAGTTCTGATATAAGGTTTATCTTCAACTAAAACTTTCATATATTTTGTATCATAAGACTTAAACACTTTTCTATATCTAAAAAACAAAAACTTCTTCTTAAAATCATACACAACATCTTCTTTTTTAACATTAACACTTTTACCATAGTCCTCAAAATTATAATAAATATTATATCTTAAAAAACCAATTCCAATAATAGGTATTCTAATAAACCTAGTAACTTGATAAAACTCATTAATTAAAATTCTAGCTTGTTTTACAATTCTACTAGGGTGTTGAGATATTACATAAATATCATGAATACCAAAATGCCTATGAAACTGAAAATTCTTAGAAATACGTCTTGGAAATTGCTTATAATCTAAACTATCATAATAAGACTGAAACTCGTCTAAAACAATATCACAATCTGGAACATGTTTATTAAAATATTTAAAATCGTCTAGACTAATAGAATAAGAATATATATTTTTATATAAATTAATAGGATAATTACTAAAAATATTTAAATATAATGGTCTTTTAAAAATTCGCTTAAAAATATTGTTTTCTTTTTTAAACTTTCGTTTCATTAAATAAGTAGCAAATAATGTTTTTCCAGTTCCAGGAACACCACCAATATATATTACACTCATATATCAATTCTCCTATTACAAACTTTAGATTCTAAATACTTAAAATCATACTCAGAAATAAATATAAAATTAAATGATTTACAATAATTATTATAAAATCTATAAAAATCACCAAAAGTCATAGTAAATAATCTAAAATACTTAAATAAATAAACACTAGCCAAATAATCACGTCTTAAATAAACATATAAATTAATATTATATTTTCTAGGACTAAATTCCTCAATAATAGGTTTATTATAAAACTTAAACAATAACTTATTCATAACAACCTACAAAATAATACAAACTTTAACTAAACGATAATGAATATTATATTCTTCAGATTTATATAAATCATTTAAAAACTTAACAGCAACTTCATATTGCATAATAGTTTTAGTAATTGGTATCCAAGAATCAGCATTATTAACATATTTTTCAATAACAAAACCTTTCATAACATCACTCCTTTACATCACCAATAACATCAATAAAAGAAATATCACAAAAAGGAACATAACCTTTATCAGTATAAACACCAAATTTATCTCTTTTTAATTCAACACGAACAAAAACTTCACCATAAATACTAGTAATACGAATTAATTTTTTCATTACATCACTCACCTACACTTTCAATTTCTTTTCGTTTAGCATTACAATAATGAGCAGGACAGTCCCAAACTTTACAATTAACACATTTATAATTACATTTCTTAGAATATCTCTTATACATAGTAATATATAATAATGACAATAAAAATTCATAAAAACCTAAAAATAACAATGTAAAAAGATTTAACTTCATAAAACCTCCTCTATTTATCATCAAAATACTGAAAAATATCAGGTAAACACCAAATAATAAGACCAAAAATAAACATAACAATTAATCGTTTCATAACATTACCTCTGTTTAAAATACATATTAAATTATAAAATCTAAACTATGTAATATTTTATGAATAGAAAACATAATTGAATTATATTCTTCATCAGTTAAACAACCCTCATTACAATTATCTTCTTCTTCTTTTAAAGTATCAATTTTTCTAATTAATTCCATAATATAAGAATATAATAAAGATTGATTCATAACATCACCTCTTTTTAAAATACATATTACATACATCATTAAACATTTCAATAACAGGATCATAAACTGACTTATTAAATGAATTATTACGTAACAACACAATACGTGAATATAAATCATTAAATGCAAATCTTAAACGTCGATTTTCTTTACAAATAGCAGCATATCTATTACTTGTAGAACGTTCTAAATTTTGCAAATCAACATACTTATCTTTTAAAGTTTCAAAATCATTTTCCATTTAATTCCTCTTGAAGTTTAGAAACTTTCTTTTCTAATTTAAAAATATAAATCAAACTAATAATAACATACAAAAATAAAATAAATTCAAACACAATAACACCTACTTTCTAATATAATATTTTTTATTTCTATAATTAATATTTTTATCAGATTTAGAATAAACAAATAATTTTTTAATCAAGCCTAATTTTAATGTATCAAAATAAACAATTAACTGAACTAAACTAAACAAAAACACAAACAACAACATCAAAAATATAATAACTTGCATAACTATAAATTTCCTTTCTTTTTTTTACTCATTGGCGTAAGGCCTAGGCAACAAAGTTGCTAGTCCTTAACAACAATTATAAATATACAATGTGTATCAATAGACTTTCACGGCATAAACGCTACGCATTTATTCCATGTTCTATTGACACACGTAAGATTCATACATTAACGAAATACCCACGAAATCATTTTGTACAAACCTTTAGCTAAAATATATATACAAAAACCAATAAAACCTAAATAAAATATATTAACTACAATAGTAAACATCAACTTTTCATAATCAGTAAAACTTGTAAAATCATAACTACTAAATATATTAAAATTAGCAATAGTATTAAAATCATAAAATAAATAATAATCAGAAGTTGGTAATGTTACTTCAGGAATAGTCGGTTCAGGTTCAGGTTCAGATATATCAGTACCCCATGAAATAGAACCATTACTACCTAAATACATATAAACATAAAGTGGAAAAGTAGCATCAGGTCTAGCACCACCCCAATAAAAATCATAAGAATAAACATTATCAATAACAGGACTATTATTAATTCCATTTCCCATACCACTAAAATTATAAAAATCAGGATTAATATCACAAGTAGTAACTAATTCAGAAGAAGTAAAATATCTTAAACGTTCGCCAGACAAAAAAGTAAAAGGTATATTAACACTAGAATAATCACTAGTAACATCAATACGATAAATCAAAACATTATAACCGGAAGAAGAATAAAAATGAGAATTAGCAATATAACAATTATCAATAGAACCAATATATTGAGGAGAAGTAGTATAAGAATCAGCTTTAATTTCAATAATAGAAACAAAAGATAAAATAGCAATAAACAAACCAATAAATAACTTTTTCAATCTCTCAACCTCCTAGAATAATTCATACTAGTTGAGTGTATATGTTTACCATTTACAACTTTATGAGATTCAACAATAGAACTATGTGTTGAATATTTTTCTCTATCAATAGCATTTTCTCTATTACGAGTACGTCTAATACCACCAATATAATCAGCTGTACCACCAATACTTAAAGTACCAAAACTAATAAGATTAAATAAAGCAGTAAGCAAAACACCACCTAAGACAAAATGTAACAAACTAAAATTTCCTACAATTTTCCAACTAAGAGCAGAACGAGTTAGACTAGCAATACTATGAAATAACCATAAAAGTACTTTTTCCATAAATTACCACCTACTCGACTTCTTAAAGAAAAATATAAAAGGACTAATAATAACAAAGAAAAATATAATTGATAATATAAATGCAAAAATACCATATAAATACTCTTGATATGGTGGTAATTCACCTAAAATATATACAGCTATATCATACATAATATACACTCCTTTCTAACTTCTAAATACTTTCCATAAAATAACAATCATACCAACACTAAACACACACAATAAAATACCTTTAACTTCATTAGGTAATGAAGTAAATAATGAAGTCGACATAGTAAGTATAAAATAACTAGCACTAACAAAAGTTTTAGCACCACTCCATGCACCACTAATAATATCTGATAAATTTAGATCTGATTCAGTAGAAATAATATTATCTATAGTTTCATTAGAATTATAAATAATTAATTGTTTTTCAGCAGGAGTAACAACAACTTCATTACCAGTATTAACATTAGTAAAAGTCAAATTATTATTATCAATAGCAGAATAAGTGCTAAAACAACTAGGGTTATAATATAAAGTGTTAGTACTAAAATTATCAGAACTGCTAACTAAATAAAAATTATCAGTAATACTTTCATAGGATCCAACAACACTATGCAAACTTAAAGCTTCAATACTATTAGCATTTTTAAGTTGAAAAGAATAAGTTTTCATATTGTCAACTTGTAACTCATCTTGTAATAAATCATAACTAATAAAATTAATTGTAGATTTATCTGAAGTGTTAAAATATAAAAGCATTTCAGCATTTGAACAAGTAGTACTATTAGGAATTAAAAAATAACGTTCATTATAATTAAAAGTCTGACTACTATAACCATTAGGAACAATAACACTATAATTAAAAGTATCAGAATAACTGAAAGCTTGATAAATACTGGTCATAGCACTAAGAGTTCCAGATTTAATAACAAAATTTTTAGTAAAATAACTAAGACCAAAATCATTTAAATTAACAGAATCAAGATTATCTAAAAAAATAGAACCAAAAAAATTAGCAATATCATATTTAAAACTAGAAAAACCAGATAAAGTATCAAGATCTTTAATACTATAAACATTATTATTTACTTGAACAGCAGTAACACGAATATCAAAAGTTGTAGAATTACTTCTCCAATTTAAAGCAGAACTAAAATTATTATATAAATTACCATAATAAGAACCTAAAATATAAGTAAAATGACTAGTAGTAAAATTTAAATGTAAACTAGAATTATATGAATAATTATACCCACCAAGATAATTAGCATTATAATCATAAAATAAATAATGAACTTCATTAAAACTAGAAGTACTAGGACAATAATAACTATAATTATCAGAACTATATCGTAAATAACAATGAGTATTATGATTTGTCATAATAATAACATAATGACTATCTGCAGGAATGTGAGATTCTAAATTAGAATCTAAATCATTTGAATAAGCAAAAAAAACATCATAACCATCAGAATAAAAACTTTTTAAATAATTTGAAAAATTACTACTATTACCAAGAATAAATTGATAAAAAGGTGTATTATGCTGAAATTCATAAAAATAATTAAAATGCTCATTTAAATCAAAATTCAATCTAAGATTCAATGTATAAAAATCTTGAGCATAAACTCTAAAACACGAAAAAAAGAAAAAGCTAAAAACAACTAAAATTAAATTAATAAATTTCTTTTTCATAAATACTCCTTATCTATAAAATTCAGCATGTTCAATAGCAACATCAGAATTTTCTTTACTTAATTTATCTAAGTCAGATTCAATAACTTTTTCTTTTTTCTCAACCTTACAATATTTCAATATAAAAACAATCAACAAAATTGTAGTAGATGTAAAAACACCTAAAAAATAATAAATCATAATAAATTCCTTTGCAAAAAAATTACACCCCCTTTAGATTATGCTAATCTAAAAATCATTCTGAAGAATCTTACAACTACATAACCAAGTGTGATTCCTATAGGTATTAATAGTAGTGGGTTTTGCATAATAACTGTAACTAAATCTCCAATTTTACCAATTAGATATGTAAATACAGCACCAATTACTTCTAATACACTAGTAATATCAGCAGCACTTGCATTAGTAGCAGCGTCCATAACTAACATAAACAAAGGCTCCTTTCTACAAAACATATTTGTAACTTTCTTTTTAGTATTCACATGGAAAGAAAGTACAAAAGAACCAAATCTTCTAAATTGGAAATCAGGAAAAACCAATTTATAAGACAATTTATCTGAAGAAGTTAAGTAAAATCAAAACTTCTACAAATCAACATAACGACATTTAACAATTCTAATAGTTTTGATTTTCCAACCAAGACCATTAGTACAACCAACATAATCATTTAAAGAATAATTAGAATAATCATTAAATTCACAAACACGAGGTAAATTAGAACGAAATTCAACTTTTAAATGATTATTAGGTCTAATATAAGTAACTTCATATTGATTAAATTCATAGTGTCTATTCTTAATCAAAATATGAGGTAATTTAATATTAATAGAAATATAATTTCTATTTTTACTAAAACAAAACATCACACAACACCCCCAAACTAAACAAAGATTATAATTAAATTACTTACTAATAGCAACTAATTTTAATTTATTATCTTTTGATAAATCAAATTTACCAACACACTCATATGGTAATTTATCAATAATAGCTTTACCAGTATCCAAAGATAAATTAGCAAGTTCAACACGATAACCTTTTTCATTTTCTTCGTCAACAGGATCTAAAAAATGATAACTACATTTAGCACCAGTAACAGATTCACCAGTTTTATCATTGATAAAATTATAATTTCTTATATAAAGAATTCTAATTTTCTTTTCGAACATAAACAAAAACACTCCTTTCACAAAATTTGTGAAAAAAGAGTGTTAAGAAAAATAACCAAATACATAAATAATAAGGAAAGGTAAAATTATGTTAACTTCACAAATAACTTTATGTAAATTATCGGAAGCGGCTACTGTCCTGTTTGTTTCGTTTTTTCTTCTTATTTGCTTGCTTTATTTCTATTATTATTATTTTTATTATGGGAATTCCATATTTAAAAAATATATATCCAATTCCACATACAAATAAGAATAATATTAATGGATTTTTTAATAATCCAGCTGATAATTGTTTTGATACCTCATTTAAACTGCTTTCTTTCATATAAGTTATACTTTTCTAGATTCTATTTCAGCCATTTTATTTATTACTTCAGATACATTCTCTCTTGTTATTTCAGTGTATCCAAGTTCTCTTAATGCTTGAATTCTATTTGTATTTAATTGTTGAGTTCTGCTTAATTTTTCTTCCTTATCTTGTTCGATTTCTTGTACAAATCTATTATGTGATTCTGTTAGCTTTGATCTAGATGCTCCACCATTATTATATAAATTAAATGCAGTATATATTATACTTTCTAATATAAATTGTTTTGTTTCATTAAATCTAAATTCATTTGGATTAGTAAATCCAGTCTTTTTTGATAAATATCCAAATATATATTTAATTTCAGGAACATTATCTAATGATTGTAATACATGATATAAGTATAAGAATGTATAATATGTATCTTTTGTTTTTTCTTCAGAAAATTTTTCTTTAATTAAAAATACTAAATCATTTAATAAATCTTGTTCTTCTCTTGTTAAATTTTTATAATCAAATGATTGAGAATTTAAATCTTTTACATTTTGATTTAATTTTGATTCAACATTTTCTAAGTATTCTGAAGTAACTTTAATATCTTTTAATACATCATCGCTTCCATCTTCAATATCTAATAATTTTAATAATAATATTCTTTTTTCATGAGGCCATTTACTTAATGAATCTAGTTCTAAATAATTATATATCATTTGTCTAGAAACCCCTAAATATTTGGCTAATTTTACTTTTGATATTCCTAATTCTCCTAATAAAGTGTTTAATTCTTTCATTTGCTACTCGTCTCCTCTACTCTACTTATCTTACATTATAATTGTATAACACTTTACACTTGATTGTCAACAAAAAAAGAACTATTTTAAATACCATAGTTCTTTATTATATTTAAATACTTTTTTAATTATGCCACCCATTATACATTCTTCACCTAAATATATTACGCATGCTTGTCCTGGAGTAACGGATTTTCCATCATTATATTTCACTTTTATTTCATTATTATCTAAATATTCAATTGTAACAGGGATATCTTCACTTCTATATCTAAATTTTGCTGTAGCAAAAGTTGGACATTTAGATGATATGTGATTTACATCTTCAATAATTGCTTCGTCAGATAATAAATATTTAGAATCTGATCCATATGCTATATAAAGAGTATTAGTTTTAGAATCTTTTCCACATACATAATGTCTTTCAGCATCTCCAGATAAACCAACATTTCTTCTTTGACCAATTGTATAATTCATAAGGCCGTTATGTTCCCCTACTTTATTGCCAGTTTCTACATCAATAATATCACCTTTTTTACCTTTAAGATAATTTGATACAAATTTTTGATAGTTTCTTTCACCAATAAAGCATATACCTGTAGAATCTTTTTTTTCTGCAACTGGTATATTGTTTTCTAATGCAATTTTTCTTACTTCTGATTTTGTTAAATGTCCAATTGGAAAAAGTACATCTTTAAGTTGTTCAGGAGTAACTTGACTTAAAAAATATGTCTGATCTTTATTATTGTCTACACCTCTTAATAGTCTATTTCCTTCTATTCTTGCATAGTGTCCTGTCGCTATTTTATCAGCACCAAGTTTTTTTGCTTCCTTTTTAAATAAATCAAACTTAATATATTTATTGCACATGATATCAGGATTTGGAGTCCTACCTTTTTCTAATTCATTTAGAAAATATTTAAACACATCATCCCAATATTCTTTAATAAAATCTACTCTATATAGTGGAATATTTAATTCATCGCAAACGTTTTTAGCATCTCTATAGTCAAGTTCCTGAGGACATACTCCATCAGTAATACCTTCTTTATCATTATTAATATTAGAATCCCAATTTTTCATAAAAAGTCCAACAACATCATAACCTTGTTGTTTTAATAATAATGCAGATACAGCTGAATCTACTCCCCCACTCATTCCAACTACGACTTTCATAATATACTTCTCCTTCGTGTACATTATACTACAAATCTAATTAAATTAGAAGAAATATATATTTCAAATAAACTACTTATTACTAATACCATAATTAAAAACAAATATATATAGATGTATCTTATATAGAAACTTTTAAAATTAACCAATTTATTGTATCTAAAAGCATTAAAACACTTAATAGCAAAATTAATACTATAATAACATAACATTATATAAACTAACATATTTAATATATTATTTAAGCTTAAAATTAAGCTCAAAATGACGCCTTTAAATTTAAATGTATAAAATATACTTGATATCATAAAACCAAATGAAATGCCTTTATAAATAAGTAATATTATATTTATAAAGCTAAGAATAAATATTATTCCAAAAATCCATATAAAAAAGCTAAATGAAAGATTAGAACTAATTGAAGTAACTAATCTTGATAAATAATCAAAATTACCAATTTTAATTAAATTAATGTAATTGTTTAAATCATTATTTATTACTTTTTTATCTAATAGTATAAAACTAATAACGCCAAGAATAATTCCTAATATTAATGAAATAACTAATACTTTAAATATATTAGATTTAAATATTTTCATATTTAATTATATTTTCTTCTTTATTTTTTTATGACAATATATTATAATTATTTTGAGGTATTAAATATGGCAAAAGTAAAGAATAATAAAAATAGCAAGACTAATAAGGACAAGAAGGAAAAAAAGAGTAAGAAAAAATTATCATCAGGAAATATTGTTAGAACTATAGCTATATGGATAATGTTAATAGCAATGATTGCAAGTTTATTTGCTTATGCATTTTCTGTAATATTTTCATAAAAAAAGAGAAAAATTATTTCTCTTTTTTATTTGATTTTTTAAGTAAGTCTCTTATTTCTTCTAATAATAATACATCATCTGGTTTTTTTGGTACTTCTTCCTTTGGTTCTTCTTTTTTCTTCATTAATTTATTCATGCCTTTAACAACCAAGAAAATACAGAAAGCAACAATTAAGAAATTAATTACTACAGCTATTAAATTACCATAATTTAATGTTACTGGATCTTGACCTTCTACTTCTTTTAATACTACAACCCATTTTGAAAAATCAAGTCCGCCTGTTATTAAAGAAATAAGTGGCATAATTATGTCATTAACTATAGATGTTACAATTGCACTAAAAGCAGCTCCAATTACAACACCAACAGCCATATCCATAACATTTCCTCTTTTAATAAATTCTTTAAATTCTTTTGCTAAGCTTTTCATTATTTTACCTCCATTTAAATTATACAATAATATTTATTATAATTCTATATTATTTATAAATAATATTAATTTCAACAAAAAAATCACTCTTTCAAGTGATTATTTTCATATTGGTGCACCCCTAGGGATTCGAACCCTAGACCCACCGATTAAGAGTCGGTTGCTCTACCAACTGAGCTAGGGGTGCATGAAGTTTAATTAAACTTCGTATATGATTATAGCATACCGACTTTTAAATTGCAAATACTTTTTATTTAATTTTCCTTATGACTTGATTATCTTTAATATTATATTTTTTTTCTTCAATTAACTCACTAATACTTACTACATTATATTCTAAATAATCTAAAATCGGTAAAAGCATTTTAACTGCTTCAATAGTTTCTTTGCTAGTATCATGTAACAATACTATACATCCATCGCATACATTTTTAATAACATTATTATATATCATTTTAGAATCTTTATTTAACCAATCTTTTGGGTCAATATTCCACATTATTAATGGATAATTTAATGATACTATGTTTTTATTATAACTTCCGTAAGGAGGTCTTAAATACTTAATACTATCATTTGTTATTTCATTATAAATAATTTCTACTGAATTAATTTCTTTATTGATTTCATCATTTGTTAAATCTGTTAAATTTTTATGCGAATATGTATGAGAACCCACTTCACTATTTGAATTATATATTTCTAAAACGATATCTTTATTATATTTTATCCTATTTCCAAGCATAAAAA
>JAEEGL011199802.1_pt1 | contig 54382 bp, 28 predicted proteins | sample 9134231 | NCBI WGS metagenome assembly JAEEGL01 (sample SAMN16246548, study PRJNA631951) | gut metagenome | biome: gut microbiome; feature: rumen; material: fiber-attached | host: Bos | place: Iran: Karaj | collected 2018-10
TGGTATGAGATCCAGATCAAGGAGATCAAGAAGACCTACACAGGCCACTTCACATTGATCAGACAATGATGCGGAGACAACAGTTTGTTTTAGATTATAGATTGGGTGTGGATAAAAAATCCACACCCTTTTTATTTTAAGTGTTTGTACATTCAATATTTTGTGAATGTCCGAAAAATAAAAGATGTATTTATTCCTCATATTTGTTACAAACGACATCAAAAAAAATAAATTTATTCGTTAATTTTGACATACAAATACAATAATAGGAATGTATCTTCCGTTATAGAATAGAAAAAGAACTTAAATTAACGACCATGATATATCGTAGTAAAGCACCGTTGAGACTCGGCCTTGCAGGAGGAGGCACAGACGTCTCTCCATTTTCAGATCTTTATGGAGGAGCTATTCTCAACGCGACCATAAATATGTACGCATATGCCACTATCGAACCTCTTGATAATGGCAAGGTGGAATTTGTCGGACCAGATTGCGATGAATTTGAGGTTTGTGAGGCGACGGAAAAACTGGCCACCGAAGGTTTCTTCGTTTTGGCTCGTGGAGCTTACAATAGGATAGTGTCTGATTTTACTCATTCTCCACTTTCTTTCCGTATCACATTGCATGTGGATGCACCTGCAGGTTCGGGGCTTGGCACGTCGTCTACTCTTATGGTGGCTATCGTGGGAGCTTTTGCGGAGTGGCTGAAATTGCCTCTTGGTGAGTATGATATCGCACAATTGGCTTATAAGATTGAACGTGAGGATTTGCAGATGGCTGGAGGTAAGCAGGACCAGTATGCGGCGACATTTGGAGGTGTGAACTTTATGGAGTTTTATGCAGACAATAAGGTGATTGTTAACCCTCTTCGTGTGCGTTGCCAATTCCAGAATGAACTTGCTCATAACCTTCTTCTTTGTTACACTCAGACAAGTCGTGAGTCGGCTAAGATTATCGAAGGTCAGGTGAAAAATGTGAAAGGTAAAAACCAGACATCTATAGAGGCTATGCATAAGTTGAAGGAGCAGGCGGTCCAAATGAAAGAGCATTTGCTTAAGGGAGATATTGACGCGATGGGAGAGCTTCTAAACTTTGGCTGGGAATACAAGAAGAAAATGACAGATGGAATCTCAAATCCGTTTATTGATAAATTGTATGAGACAGCTCTGAAAGCAGGAGCGACGGGAGGCAAAATTTCTGGTGCAGGTGGTGGAGGATTCATGTTCTTCTATTGCCCTAACTGTACTCGTTTTGCTGTAGAAAAAGCTTTGTCTGAACTTGGTGTGGCCGCAAAAAGATATGAGTTTACTTCAAACGGCTTAAAGACTTGGACAATATGATTACTGAAGCGATTATATTGGCAGGAGGTTTTGGCACACGTCTGAAACATGTGCTTGGAAATATTCCGAAACCTATGGCTCCTGTCGACGGCAGACCATTCCTCGCTTATTTGTTTGAACGTCTTCGTGGAATTGGAATCACACACGTCATCTTGTCTACCGGCTATATGCATGAAAAGGTGCAGGAATATTTCGGTGACAGTTACCGTGACATCACTATCAGTTATGCTCAGGAGACGACACCTCTGTTTACAGGTGGAGCGATAGCACTCGCGTCGACCTATGCTAAGAGCAATGATATTCTTGTGCTTAATGGAGATACTCTTTTCGACATCGATTTCACAGTTTTTCAGAATTTTCATTTCGAAAAGGGAAACAATATCACGATTGCGTTACGCAAGGTGGATAATGTGGAGAGATATGGAGCGGTGCAGGTGGATGACGACGGAAATTTGCTCGACTTTGTGGAGAAGGGTAAACTGACAGGAGAAGGGTTTATCAATGGAGGAATTTATATTGTGAAGAAAGATTGGCTGCTTGCACAGGGTATGCCATCAAAATTCTCATTTGAGAAGGAGATTCTAGAAATGCCGTCTTTCCGCAAGAATATAGTGGCTTATCCATTTGGCGGATATTTCATAGATATCGGTGTGCCGGAAGATTATTATAAAGCACAGCGTGAATTTGGAGATTTGTTCCCGAAAGCTAAATATCTTTTCCTTGATAGAGACGGTACGATCAATAAGAGGGTCGTTGGAGGCTACGTCACTAAGCCGGAGGAGTTCATCTTCCTAGATGGAGTGAAAGAAGCGTTGGCGATATTCGCGAAGAAATTTGACAAGATCTTCATTGTAACGAATCAGCGAGGCATCGGTAAGAAATTGTTTACGGAGCAAGAACTTGAAGAAGTCCATTCCTCAATGATGAAAGATATTGTCGACGCGGGAGGTCGAATCGATAGGATTTATCATTGCGTTGACCTTACATGTGAGGAGACAGGAAGAAGGAAACCAGAGATAGGCATGGCGAAAGAGGCTAAACGAGATTTTCCCGAAGTTGATTTTGCTGAGTCGACGATGATAGGAGATTCAATTTCGGATCTACAATTTGGCTATAAGGCAGGAATGCAGACTGTTTATCTTCTCACTGATGGTGATGCTCCAATGGAGACAAAAGATTATACAGATAAGTTCTATTCAGACTTGAAAACATTTGCGAAGACATTATAGTAGTTAAGTGATTAGACAAGGAGACGCGATTATTCGCGTCTCCTTTTTTTAGATGATGTATGATGAGAAGATGCATTGATAGGGAAAGAATCGAGAAAAATTGTGTAAAAACAGCTTTATTGTGGAATATCCCCATTTTTTTATTAAAAAAATCACAAAAAGATTTGCAGGTATAGAAAAAAGTGCTACCTTTGCACTCGCAATCAGGAAATGAGAGCAGACATAACGAAATGGTGTGGTAGTTCAGCTGGTTAGAATACATGCCTGTCACGCATGGGGTCGCGGGTTCGAGTCCCGTCCATACCGCAAAAGGAGTTCGATAATGAACTCCTTTTTTGTTTGTATATGTAATAAAAAAGGTCGGTGTGTGAACACCGACCTAATTTTATAATAGGAAACGTCTTATTGACCCATTAAACCCCAATCTGCTTTTTTATAATCTTGAAATTCTCCTTATTATCCACCACTATGAAATATGTGCCACTGATATATTCATTCATCGAAATCTGGACAGATCCGTTGAACGACACAACAAGAAGCGTTCTTCCAAGCTCGTCTATTAACATTGCGTTATGGTCGGATTTATCCGTCGAACTGACTGTGACAAAGTCTGTCACTAGGGTAGGGAAGATATTGATGAAATGATGATCGACAAATGTCAAATCAAAACCTTCCTTACCATATTCTGACCAATCATCCGCCAATGCCATCGACACATTGAAGCTTCTCAAAGAAGATTCAGAAATATAAAGTGAAGTATCACGGACTGTCTGTTGACAGAAACCATCAGAAACGGTCAAAGAAATAGGATAATAGCCTCCATTATAATAGTAGCAGCTTGGAGACTTTATTTCGCTTGTAAGTCCGTCCAATCCGTTTCTTCCTCCATATTTTTTAGAAAGCTCCAAATTCAAAGGCTCTTCAAGAACCCATTTATAAGACATCTCGCCTTCAATATTGGAAGAGACAACAGGGATGAACTGAACCCTATCACCCTGACTGATCTGATTGACTCCATTTTCGCCTACCTTAATCGCTGGTTTGTTCTCTATTGACATCGCGAATGTAACATCAATAGCGTCTACTTTAAGAGTAACAGGACGAGTAACAGACAAACCACGTGCGGTATCGTGTCTTGTGACGTATAATGTGACAATGTCACTTGGCAATCTTCTGTTTCCAGTACTATCCATTTCATATACACGTACACTATTTGAGTAATCCACCAAAGATTTTTCCGTAATTGTTGAGGATCCACACCATACAGATACATTGCTGTTACTTTCAACTTTATAGGAATATAAATACTTGTTATTTATAGCCACTTGAGCATTATTTGAATTTCCGGATACCAATCCGAATCTCAAACAATTTGCTTTGCTGTCATTCAAGCAAACAAAAGTATCGGTGTTTGTCCAATCAATCTGATCATCTGTTATTGGTTCAATATTGGCTGTGAAGAGTTTTACAAATGAGATTGTGTCCGCTCCACACGCACTTTCAGCAATATATCTGTAATACACTAGTGATGTCGTGTCAGCTACAAGCATAGAGTCATTATCTGTAGATTCTGTCTGCCAATCCATCTGATTATAGCTCTTCTGCCAATAAGTGTGGTCAGCGTTGTAAGCAGAATCGACGAGATACATTTCCATCACCTCTGCGTTAGGGATCCATTGGTATTCCTCATGTTGCTTATAAACCAATCCCATCTCTTTCATCGTTTCTTCTGACAATCCGCTCTCTATCTGTGCGACGCTTGGCAATGGCCTGATGCTCAAAGTAAGCTCATTGCTGATAGACTTATACACTCCATCCGTCGCTACTCTTCTATAAGTGGTCGCCACATCGATAGCGGATGGTGTATAGCTCTTTTCTGTAGCACCTTCTATGCTGATGAAATCAGGAGTCCTCTCATTCTTATATTGCCACTGGTAAGAGGCATTACCAAGGCCGCCTTCCAATTCAGTCACCACTATTGGAGGAACTCCCGCACTACCACAGATCATCGAGTCACCGTCGAAACTTATGACACCACCACGGAGTGGGTTGATTCTGTATGCACTTACACAGTGATCTGAATTGGCAATAAGCATCAGGATGCTATCCTTATACATTTCCGCATTATATGGCAAAACTGTAATGTTGCTCGATACAACTGGCAAAACGCCGTTTCCCTCAAAGTAATAGCCCGCATCAAAATCCTTTCCTCTCTCTATTACCATAGATACGGAAGAATCCTGCATGTTGCTGATAATCTCCAACGCCAAATTTCCTTCGTAATCATACTGCTCCACTTTAGTTCCGAATATAGTCACAACATTTGATGTGTCTGATTCACATCCGTTGTTTGCGATTCTTCTGATGAACATCGTATCTTCAGCAACTAAAGCCAAATCCTTGCTTTGTTTTAGTTCCTCTTTCCATGTTTGGTTGTCGTTGCTCACATACCACTTGTAGTTGATTTTGTCCGCATGTGGTCCATTTTGGGATTCACCCTCAATTTCCACATATCTTCCATTACAAGGTGTGATGTTATCGCAACTGATATGATTAGCGTCCGAATCCAAAGCTACAGAATGGTGAGCGTACACTTTAATCTCTTCACTCTTACATATCATTCCTGTAGTGTCGACGATGACATGAGCCATTCGCATTTCAAGAGAATCGCCTTCAAACTCGTCAATGGTGCGGAACGTCATGTTCTTTGTGTCGAATATCTCATGAGTTGAAGAGTTCCATACAGTATAGTAGTCGTTATCTGTGAATACGACGCCTTCTGCTGTGTTTATATTAAACTTGCGGTTGGCACATTTGAAGTCATTGAACACAAGTACATTCTTCGTCACATCTATCTTCTCTCTCACATCGATATGGACAGCGTTTGAAGTGTCCACTCCACACATATCGGAAACAATTCTTCTATAAGAGATTCCGTATTTCGGTTTGACTACCTCCAAATCTTCATCAGACTGGTCAGAAAGGGTTTCCCATTCAACATCATCGTACGAATATTGCCATATGAATGTCTTTGTTCCGTTACCACCGCTGATAGTACCTCCTTTCACAGTATAATCTTCTCCATAGCATACTGTTGCTGGAGCTTCAAGAACACCCTGGTTCAAATCAGGAAGACTGTCCACATTGAACTTGGTCGTCTCGCTCTGACATCCTGTCTCATTGTCAATAGAAAAGACTCCGTATTCGTCAACAATCATTGTCGTTACTCGTTTGATTGTCTTCTCTGTAGCTTCACTCTCCCAAGTTATAGAGTCTCCATTTTCAGTTTCCACAAATGTGCCGAAGATATAAGTCTTCTCTATCTTCTCAGGCACTACCTTAACAACTACAGTTTGGGCATCACAACTGTCATTGTCCTGATATATGCCAGGAGCGTCATTGCGTCGATACAAGACATAATCCAGAGGCTCGCTCTCTACAGTTCCGCAACCGAGTTTTCCATCTGAGTATTCGCAGATGACACTTACTTTTACATTTTTGTTAAGAGTCTGATTATAGATAGTGTCCTCAAACGCAAGGTCAAGAGTGGTTTTCTTTGTCGATAATTCCACATATTCGCCTCCATCAATAGACAATTTCCATGTATAGCTAATTCCGTTCTCCTCAAATGTACCTCCTGTTGGCTCAGTTGTAGAGATAACAGGAAGGTCGTCTCCTGAGCAATAACCGGTTTTTCCATCCTGATCATCACTCAACATTCCTGGCTTCATTTCATCGAAATACGACAACACAGCCACATTAGAGTATCTTACTCTTGATGAATCGTTAGTCGCCACACGGCGGAAATATGTAGTTTTGCCTGTCATAAGTTTCAATGGATCGACATATGTATTCACAAGTTTGGCACTCAATCCAATACTGTCTGAATTTTCAATGTCCACCCACTTTACGCTATCCTGCGACCACTGCCATCTGTAAGTCCATTTCATTTCAGCATATTTAGGAGATATCCATTCTCCGCTTGCCACCTCGATATTGTCTATGCCTTTGAAGTCAGCGCCAAAACATACCTTCTGATTTTCCGAAATCAGGCCTCCTTTACTTGCTGTTCCGACTGCTACAGGGATCTGTAATGATGATGACCAGCAATCTTCATATAGACTTTTCTTGCTTTTCCTTTTCATATAGATATTCGGATCATCCATAAGTCTGACGGACACATTTTCGTCAATAGTGAAACCGACAAACTGTTTGTTTGTTTCAAATGTATCTTTGAACGTACTGTCAAGACTCCATTTGCAATCGAAAGCTTCTCTTGAAGAATCCCATACGACAAGACTATCTCCGAACTCAAAACCTTTACTCATTCTATCCTGTATATCTGTCTTGCCAGGTTCAAGTGCGAACATGGAGATAGAGGACATGCTTCCCACCTCATCACTTACCGATAATACAAGTTTGTTTGAGTAGACGCTAGAACATCCGTCAGAGACTCCACGTCTTACGTAATATGTCTGGTTCATCAATCCTTCTATTCCTTCTCCAGGATAAAAAGATCTGGCAAAATCATTGTCTTCGACGGAATTGATCATACGGACTGTATCATAATCTGTACCATCCACACTGTATTCAAACCATGTGTATATTCCTCCCTCATATTCAGGATCATACAATCCTGGTCCGAAATATTTGTTTGGATTTCTCCATATTTCCAATACGACACTTGACGGATCCATTTCGTCGCCATACACAGATTCTGCAATATCCCCTTTGCAGTAGTATATCTTGTCGCTTGATATTGTACCTGTAATTGATGTCAGAGTAAGAGGATTGGACGTCATTGTTGGCACGATGTTGATTGCGACGACGTTGCTCTCCATCGACACCTCATTGCCTGCGACTTCAAATTCAGCGATTCTCTTCAACTCTACAATCTTCTTTCTTCCCTTAGCGTTCTTTAATGCATCCCTTTCTAGATTGCAAGTGTCAAGATTTATATTTTTTCCTGTAGCATACAATTCATTTATTCCACCCACTGGTTTCCAGTTCCCTGTCACAGGTTCGTCGTCTTCATTATGTTCAGTGATTCTGTAATACCACACGTATCTCTTGGCATTCAGAGGATTGCTTTCTGACAATATCTCAATGTCAGTTGTTCCCGAGCACACCCAAAAATTATCCTCATTCTCTGCATTAATAAAGATATTTCCGCTTGTGTTTTTGCTTGCCGTAATGTACAAAGTGTCGCTGTTGTAGCTCAAACATCCGTTAAGATATTTCTTAGCATAATACACAAACAATTTGCTATGCTGGTTAATTCCTGTGACATTTAATGAATTTTTCGTCACATACAATTCTCTGACTTTAGTCGTATCAAGGGTTTGCCATGCTTCATTATACCAAACGTACTGGCTTGCATCAGCCTCTCCGTTAGGCATACCCCACATAGTGGCTACGTTACCGTCCGATACAACTGCGTCATATCTGATATCTTCTGCTTTGATCTCAACAATATCGTTTACTCCGACTCGTTTTGCGACACTTTCAAGAGTGCTGCCACATCCATCTGTCACTACTCTCTTGTAGAAAGTGGTCTCATACAAAGTGTCTCTCTTTGTGTAGTTTTGCAATGTCGCCGACGGAATTGCCTCCCACAAATCCGAATCTCTGTTTGTTGTCTTATACCACTGATACTGATATGGAGATGACACATTTCCTCCTGTTGTCGCTTTTCCTATAATTCTGTCATTTGTCATTCCATAACATACAAGCGTCTCAGAAATATCAATTCCTTCATCTTTCAATGGCTCGTAGTATTCAATCTTGTATTCCGTCGAGTACTTCGCTGCACCCTTGTAATCTCCTGTACTTGAAACGATAGCTCTGAATGTTGTCGTTGTAGACAATCCTTCCGATATTATAAACTGGAATATAGTTCCTCCTGCTAATTTTACTGGGTCCTCGATTGAAAATTTGAATGGCAATGAACTAGTGTTGCTGAATGATATCCAGTCTCCTTCATCGCTCTTATATTGCCATGTGATGGCATACTCTCCGCTTCCTCCGTTCACGCCAGATATCTGTAGAGTATGTTTGTCCTCGTTCGGACATCTAACTTTGGCTTGTGTTGTCGCCATCAAATCACCAATACTCAACTCCTCATACAACTTGAAGTCATACGAAGTCACAGCACTTGCACAGTGTCCTCCTGTTGTCGACACCTTGCGTACATATATAGTGTTGTCTCCCACCGCAAAATCTCCATCAACAATTGCATGTGCTCCTCCAGTAGAAAAGAACGGCATATCGTCTTCGCTTACTCCCCACTCATAGCGATAGCCAGCGTAGCTGTTCTTTGGAGAGAAATTCAGGCTGTTTATTGTTCCGTTAATCACATTACTGCTTCTTAAAGCGACCTCAGGAGCTGTTGGAAGATCCTCCACTTCAAGAGTAAATGATTTGCTATATGTTTCTGATCCACAATCACTCGTTCCTTTAACTCGGAAATAGTATTTCCCTTTTGCTCCTGTATAGTAGGAAGTTTTCAACACCAAAGTGGTTTCTACTTGCTCCTTTATGTTAGTCTCTGCAATAGGAGCCCAGTTAGTTCCGTCTTTACTTTCCAACCAGCTGATCTCATCTTTTACGTCAAGATCAGCATCCACGTTCAAAGTGATTTCTTTGTCACTTCCTACGCACACAGCCATAGATCTTGATCTGTCACTCTGCTGGTAGACGTTGCCAAGCACCACTCCCTTCTTGCCTATCAGTTTGAATTCATGGCTGAAAATATACGCAGGCTTCATAGCAGCGTCGTACAAATAGCTTATTTTGCATTGGTAAACAGAAGTGTCTCCTGCTTTTGCTGTCGCCATATATATTGAATCCTTTTCTGCTTGCCACTCTCCATTTCTATACCAGGAGTATGTGACATCTTTTGATGTCAAGACTTTTAATCCATACGAAGGTAGAGCGGCAATGGATAGTTTTACCTCTGATCCTCCGCACACTTCTGCTTGATCGTCATCCTTTGCGGCATCGCATAAAATGCTTGGCTGATCCTCAAATCCTGCAGTCTGTGTGATGGTAACACTATTGTTCGCTGTACATCCTGTTCCTGAAACAGTTCTTTCTACGTTGATGGTTAAAATTCCATTTGTACTGAAATCCGAACCGCTGACAGAAATAGAAAAGTTTCCTTCCGCTTCATCTTTGATTGTCCCCTTATCTGTCGTATACCAATAAGTGAAATTGTCAGTAGTCACCTTGTCTCCATTTTCAGCAGTCGGAGTGATGACCACCTTTGTAAGACCAGCATCCTCCTCAATCACAGATGGCGACGCTGTTAGTTTGAACTCTGCTGTCTCTGCCTGGTACAACTGGATCTTGTCTGTCTTCTGAGAATATGTCTCGTTATTATGACATATCGATGTGTCTCTCACTACAGCGTATAGGTTGTGCATTCCGGCAGAATCCAATCTGTCGATATATTCCTCATCACTCTTGCCGAATCCTACAGTCTTGCTGACAAGCTGTTTGGATCCGTCGTAGATGGTATATTTGTATTCAGCCTCACTGGCTCCCTTCATTCCGCTGATAGTCAAGGAGACGCCATTGCCATAGCAGACTGTTTCTTTGTCCGCTGTCAATACGGCACCGCTGATATTGTCGTATGTGACCACCTTGATAGAGTCAAGGATGGACTGGCATGTGTTGCCGTTTTCAATCTCCTCGCTTTTTCGTAATACAGTATATGTCTTTCCTGGCGTCGGCATCATGAAGTTGAATGATGCGTTATTGCTGTATGATTGAGATTTGCCGTCCACATACCATGTGTAATTGTTGGCTATGTTGTCAATGCTCTCCTGCTGGATATTGGCAAAAGAATGTACTATTCCTGCGCATACCTTCTGCCCGTCTGCCAATTTGCTTCCATCTACAGCCAACTCGAAATGTCTCAATGAATCTTGCAACTTGCCATCTTCGATTTCATATGTGAATGTCTTTTCACATTTAGAGTCGTTTACAGTCACATTGTACTCGAATCCACCAGATTTTGGAATGTCGATTTCAGTTGTATAACCTTCTACTCCGTTGATCTTGTATGTATAGTCGGCGTTGACTCTAACAACAGAGACCTCCATCTTCTTTCCTCTAACTCTACAATCTCCTTCCTTCACCATCGGTTTCAAGTTGGCTCCACTTGTAATGGAGATTCCCTTGCTTGATACCGTCTTTCCACAGAAATCCACGTTGACATAGACGATGGTGTCTTTTGTGATTATTATTGGATATGGAGAGAGGGATGTGGAAGAGAAGATATTTTTATTCTTTCCTCCTGCATACCAATAATTGACAGCAGTATTTGTTTTTTCTATCTGAGCTGTAAAATCAGCATCCACACTTCCGTTGAGGATTACTGTGTCTCCATAGCACACATAGGTATTTGTATTCAATTCGATCATTGGATCTGAATATGGCATGACTACAAATGCCGCACTAGTGTCTGACATCACGCCAGCTCCCTTCTTACTCGTCGCAATTCTTCTGATATAGACTTTTTTATCTATAACTTGGTTCCATGTGCCGGCTTCTACTTTGGAATCTGTCAATGTCTTGGAACTTCCGTCAATCATTGCAGTATAGGTCGTGTCATCATAACTGTAAATCCACAAATATGAGAGTGTAGCACCTTCGCCAAAGCCTCCAGAAACAGAGCCTCCTGTGATAAGAGGATTCCTAGATCCTTTGCAGACGTATAAAGTATCTTTGTCTATGTGGTTTCCTACAAGTGCTCCAACCCTTTTGACAAGCACATTCAGAATATCACTTTCACATTGGTGGCCTCTGTTGCTCTTCTTCTTAATGAAATAAGCCTGCTCACTTTTTGAAGTAAGCAATATCTCCACTCCGTGACTGCTGATTTTCTCATAGTCATATCCATTCGTGCTATACAGATATTGGCTTGTCGAATAGTTGTTGTCACTCTTGTCTATATTCAGATATCCTATCACACCTTCTGGAATCACAATTTCAACTTGGTTCTGCAGTTCATTGTACTCGTATGTGGCGTTAGTACAAATGACATTGTTTGGATCCAGCTTTGGATGCTCCTCGAAAGTAAGAGTCTCTTTCAAATCCACCTTTGTTCCACATCCGTCAGTCACCGTGATATTAGCGTCGTATGCAGAAGCTGTATCCGAAAAGACATTGTAAGTCGCATTCAGAATCATTCCTTTATACTCCTCCTCGTTTTCCAAGAACGAACAGTTAAATTGGAGAGCTGCGTCATTCGACACCCATTTATATCCGGCAAGAGCATCTGAACTCATTGTTTGGTTGAAAGTCACGTTCAAGTCAACTTCCTGAGATGTTCCATCCGCACATAGTGTACCTAATGGTTGAATCTTAAAATCGTTATTTTCTATGACATAGTAAGGTGTAACCTCATGGATTTTCTCTGAGACAATCTTTCTGTTCAAAAAATTCTCCAGTGTCACCACCTGTCGGAAATAACGAGTCTTGCCATCAGCGAACATATTGTTTGGAACCAACAGATCATATTCCTTTACCGATGGCTGAGACAAGAAATTACGGATGTAGTTGAAATCTCCGTTGGAATATATTCCAAACTCCGTATTCATCGTGTCTTTTAATGTAATCCAGTTCTCCTTGTCCGTCGAATATTCCCATCCGTATTTGATTCCGTATGCGTCATACATAGCGTCGCTAATGGAAACGATTCGGTTATCACTGTCTCTGAACTTGATATTCTCTCCCTTCAGATACATCCAATCAGGATCATGATACTCGTTTGTTCCAGAAAAAGTCATTTTTTCTTTTTTGGGACAGACTTTTACTGGATTCACCCCTTTCTCTGATAGGAAAGCTTCTGGGACGATTTCAAAGGTAATGGCAGGTGTAGCACAGCCTAACTCATTATTATAAAGGTTTGTCAAACTGATGGAACGGGAGATTTTGAATTTGTCTCCTATTTTGAAATTTTCTATATCAGAATAAGAGAAATGTACAAATTGTCCAAGTTCCTGTCCGTTATTGTCAGGATATTTGACAACTCTATGCTTTTCGCTGACTAAAGTATTATTTGAGTCATACAAATTCCAAGAATAATATAAATCTCTATTGTAGTCTCCTGGACTTTGTTTGTCTGTAATTTGCAAAGCGGTATTAGATTGATAGCTTGTCGGAGATGTCGGATATACACCATATGTAATAGACTCAAATCCAGAAACATTATCAGACTCTACTATCTTTGGTGTCACTTTTGTATACGATCCGATTTCTCCTGGAACACATTGTAGTAACTGTATTGAAACAGGTTTCCCTTTTACGGCAAAACTTCTATCATTTCTTTCCTTGTCTTTGTCGGTCCAGCTTCCTCTGTAAATTTTAACTTTTGTAAGCACTTGGAAAGTTACAGTAGCTTTTTCTCCAAGAGTATTTAACACATTCCCTGTTTTTTTCTTAAAAATGTTATTAATAGTACTATACGTTATAATCAATGATTTACTTCCAACTGATTCCGTATAATCTTTTTTTAAATTGAAAGGTGGCGTATAATCAAAGTCTTGGATCTTTTGGTTCCATTCGTATGGTCCATATGTGCCACTATTACTTTTTATTGTAAAATATAAAATTTCTTCTATTTTATATCCACAATTTCCAACAGAGGATTTACTTCTAAAATTATACGATCCTCTTGTTAAGGACATTATCGCATCTTTTGTAATATAATCATAACTTACCGATGTTTGGTAGCAATCCTTATCAGACGGGAAAGTGATTTTGCTTCCATTACCAGACGCATACCATTCAAATTTGCAATCATAAGCATCATCCAGCTCATGACAATACGCTATTATTGACATTATCATTAAGACGAATGCCAACAACCAATTTTTCACCTTCATTTTTATTTGTTTACTGTTATTAATACATTATACCACAAACTCCACAATCCTAGATTGTCCATACATCTGTAATAGACAACATGCTCTCCTTCTTTTTGGAATGCGTGCTTTACCTCACGGAGAGACGTAGAAGTTATATATGTTCCTCCGTATGCACCTTTGCCAGCAGGTGCCAGATCCTGACGACAGTCGAATGCCGGGCTGTTATAATCTACGATTTCGCCATCAATACAAAACTCGAACTTCTCCACGCTACCGTCCTTGTCGTAGCTTTTGCTAAGATCAAAGGCCTTCTCCATAGGATTTCCATCAACATCTTTTATCTCCAATAGAGGCACAGGAGCTATATCTCCCAAACAATTGATCTTAACATGACAATAGAGTTTGTTTCTGAACGAATCCTCAAGTTCTATAATCATGTGCGCTGTGTTCAAGATTGGAGCAATAGTGTCAGTATTTGTTGTTGGAAGTCCAACAAAATTTCTAAAATTATACCAATTAAAATTATGTATATGTACAAATTGAGGTTCTGGCAAATCGGTTGTAATATTCAAATCCAGTTCGGATTTTTTTACCATTTCTACCTTTCCTCCAAGACCTTCTATATCCAAATAGACACACTCACTTGCGTAATTAAATCTCTGATCATAATCATCAAAATAAATATCATTAACTTTCACGTTATACTCGACAACCTTGTAGTTGTCACTGTACACAGTGTCCTTCCTAAACTCGTACTGCACCCCATCTTCCCACCATGCACTCTTACATGATTTGATGATGAAGGAAGTGCCAATTCCTTCCCTTGCGAACCAATCCTCCCTGCTGTCGCAAGAGGATAGAACAGTTAAAAGGACTAAAATAAAACCTATATATCTCATAGCCTTAATCGAATTTTTCATTGCTTATGCTTTTGCTAATTTCATACTACCAATTGAATTTCATTCCCAACGAGAAATCGGGTTTGACATAGTTCATCCCTTTGCCATATATCACAAACTCCCTCGCTTTGAGAACGAAAGAGAGGAAATGCCAAGGGTATGCCTCCAGCGACCAACCTCCATTGAATCCACATACTATGTGTTTTTCCTGTAAATCCACAACCGTGCAGTCCCATTGGTCATAACCAATGTTTCCTGCCAAATCCAAATTCATATATAGCCATGGACGTGGTTTCCACACCACGGCTTCACAACCGACACCAAACAAAAACTGATTGGTGAAATTGCTATAGTCAAATGTGGCTTTCTCTCGATCAACTTCAATTAGAAGTCCTAGTTTTTCACTGGTATAAAGATTGTAAAATAGACCTAAGTTATAGTCGTTCTTCGTTCCATGTCCCCAACGGAAACCTAATCCCATCTTTCCTTTTGTGTGGATAAGTTGAGCATTGCAACAACCAATGGCACAAAATAGTGCCAATAATATCATATATATCTTTTTCATGATTACTTTATATTATTTTCCCAATTTATTGTTAACATTATCATTTGTTTATAGCGACATATCTGGACTATCACTATTCATTTCAAACCAATCTTTTGTGATTCCTTAGTCTCATCGATTTTATTTTTATTTGTTTATTGTTATTAATACATTATTCCATACACTCCACAATCCAAGATTGTCCATACATCTGTAATAGACAATATGTTCTCCTTCGGTTTGAAAAGAATGCCTGACCTCACTAAATTCCGTGGATGTAATATACGTACCGCCGTATGCTCCTTTGCCAGCCGGCACTCCTGCTGGATCACAGTCGAATGTAGGAAGGCTATACTCCACTATTTCACCATCAATACAGTACTCGTATTTCACCACACTTCCATCTTTGTCATAACTCTTGCTTAAATCCAAGACCTTCTCCATAGGACTCCCATCAACATCCTTTATCTCCATTACTGGGTGTGGAACGATGTCTCCCAAACAATTTATCTTCACATGGCAATAGATTTTGTTTTGGAACGCATTCTCAAGCTCCAAAATCACATGTGCTGTGTTCAATACCAGTGCTTTTGAGGTGTCGTTGCTTGTCGTTGGGGCAGATCCTCCTAGTGCATTCATAAAAACAAACCAAGATCCTTCATCATGGCTGGTTAAATGAGGTTCAATACGATCTGTTGTGACATTTCTATCTGAATGTCTAGATCTGCTTATTTTCTGACCGAACCCTTCTATATCAAGATATAGACTTTCTGATGAATATAAAAATCCTGGGTGATAGCGATCGTCATCCCTCTCAATCTTATTAATCTTCACATTGAGTTCGACAACTCTGTTATTGTCACTGTAAATAGTGTCATTCCTAAATTCGTACTTTTTGTCAAATTTCATCCAAGCACTCTTGCTTGATTTGATGATGAATGTCGCACCGTCGTCTTCCCTTGCGAACCAATCCTCCCTGCTGTCGCAAGAAGACAAAACAGTCAAAAGGACTAAAATAAAACCTATATATCTCATGTTTAATCTAATTCCTTCATTACTTCCGCGTTAATAATTGTTTTGCTTGGAGCTGTAAACTTAAAGTTTCTGCCTCCATTTTCCTCATACATCTCAAAATAAAGAATCTTTTTATTTGAAATGGTGAACTTCTTATAAAACAACACAATATCCATATCATTCTTCCCATGGACAACCCTATCGTCGCCACTATAATAACTATATATCGGATATAGCTCTTCATCTTGAGTAAGATACTTCTTTCCTTGCTGTTTGTCTGAAATATATGCTTTCAAAAAGTCGATTGGATAATCTATCTTACTTCTATTTTTTGCATGCAAATGAAAGGCGATAACATCCTGATCCGTAAAGACACTATATAACTGAAAAATCATTTTGTAATCTTCTTTTCCAAGATCATATATATACTGTCCTTTCCTGATTATCCATTCTGATATTTTTCGCATATTTTCGTTGTCGACGCTCATATCCTCAAACAACGCATTGCCGCCTTTGGAGAATGAGATGCTCATCTCTTTCGGATTTTTCGCATATCCGACGTTCATCGGATAGATTTTCCCGTCAACAGTTACAACAGTGATCGACGTCTCATAGAATTTCCCGTTTTCATCTACAACACTCTTCACCCTGACTATATTGTCTATGGTCTGAGCCTTCTCGCTGATGACCTCTTTGTGGCCTATGGCAATATCCGATACCTTTGTCGGCAGGATGATATGCGTTGTATGAATGTTGCTCACTTCAATTCCTGTCGACGGAATAATATCCGTCGACGTGATGCTATCCTTCACATTCTCCATGTCGACGGCAATATACGAGGGATTGGAATTGTACTCTACTATGAAGCTGTAGTATTTTCCATCGGTCGTGACAACACTGAGATTTGTCTTGTCAAAGTTAGGCTTTTCCGCTTTCAGTTTTATAATTCTGTCGAGACTTTTCTCTGCCATAAGATTACGGCTTCCCATGTCCGCATAGTTGACTTCCGCAGGAAACTTTAGAAACAGATATTTCGTATCATTCAATTGAATCCTAATTGGACGAATATTGTTTTGCGCGTTTGCACCAGACATGAAAAGCGAGAATATCACGACGCAAAGGGAAAACAACGATAGACGCAGATCTGTCTTTCCACAGGAGATGTCATGTATGTTGTCCATTTCAAGTTTGACAATTATAATGATATATTTTCTAATCAGTTACTAAGTTGAAAAATAAAATTATTATGTGACCAAAAAATCGCATTTTTCTAAACAAACCGCATCAACAACTCATAAGGACCTTCTGATAACTTCTTTTTCTAACTTTTTGCAACAATCTGTTAAGATTACGGCGTGCAAAATTACGAAAAAAGATTGTTTCCGCAATATAATTTCCTTGTTAACGAAACAAAAAGCGAAAATATTTAGGCTATTTGTTCACTTTTGGCATTTTTGTCGATGTAATTTGTTGAATCATCATTGAAAATTCGCTGTTATACTAATCAATTTATCATATTGCCCCGCCGTAACCACGATAGGGTAGGCGGGGCAAAATAGATTTTTTTCATTGCTCAATCATTGCTTGCTCATGGGCATCCTTCATGATTTGTTCGAATCCATCAAGATTGAAATAGTTGTTTTCTTTCACGTAATTTTCAAAACGGGCATCATTATTTTTCAGATCCTCACGCAAGTTGTTGACCAACGCATTATGCCAGCAACGTGGATCGCCATGGCCATATGAAAGAAATTTCTCGTGTGCTTTTGTGAGATAATATGCTAAGTATGCGCATACTTGGTAGTAGTGACATCCATATGATTCATAATGTCCATATTGTCCTTCATAATATTTCCCTTCTGATTCTTTATATTCGTCACCTTTTAGAACATATTCAAAGAGATAGTCGAAACAGTCTTCCATAATGCAGATCAGTTTGTCTTTCCTTATTCCGAAAGTGTCCAAATCTGTCTCATCGTAGCAGTTATCCACCACATATTGCATCATTCCTGTGCGGACCTTGAACTTGAAATGATTATAATACTGAGTCTGAGAACAACTTTCCACCTCTCCAAAAAGACTTTTGTAAGCTGTAGATTTTAACGGAAAACCTTTACCTATGTCGAAACGGAAATTATTCCTGTTTATTCGTGGCTCCTTATCATAATTAAAAAAATCAGATAAAATAAATGTAAAATTGGGCACGTCTTCTGTGTTATTTAATAGCCAAGAAAGACTCGCTTGACTGTTATAGAATACGTAGTTGTTGACATGAAAAAGATACTCTATCATCTTTTTTGAACAGTACATAGTATATTTTTTCTGGGATGCCTCGTTCAGATACTCCTTATAAAGACTTACTTCGGTGTCATAATACTCTATAGTTTCTTGGTCTAAATTTTTATTGTTAAACTTGTCCCAGTCCATTTCGTCCTTAAATGACATAGGCAAATCTTCCAATGATATTATATGATTTTTCAGATCAATATAAATGGCATAACATGAAGTCACAGCAGATAAGGAATGCATGGCAAAATTGGTGAAAAACAAAGAATTATGCATGCTTTTATCATTAATATCAATGTCAAACACACTTTTCATTTTTTTCTCAAACAACTCTTTGGATACTGGTTTGAATATAGGATGTTTTTTCAATAATATATGGTAGATTACATCCATATTCTCTGATTTTTCCTCGTCGGTAATCTTATGATCAATAAAGTCTTTGTCTTTCAACTCTTTATCTTCTGATAGCATAGCCATTTCGTCTCCTAAATCAAAACTAAAATTAAACCGCAATTGGCTTATGTAATTACATCTGATTTTATCAAGTTCCTCACTTGAAAATAAATCCGAAATATCTACCATGTCTTCTTCTTTTTCGTTGTTATTACTATTTTCAGATTCATCATCAGTCAATTCGTTAACAACATGGATAGAATCTTTCATCTCAGCATTATCCACATTTTTAGCCGTCTCAGCACATCCAATCAAGGATAATGCTGAGATGGCAAGAAAATATATGACGACACGTACAAAAATCAGACTTGTTTTCATTGCTCAATCATTGCTTGCTCATGGGCATCTTTCATGATTTGTTCGAATCCATCAAGATTGAAATAGTTGTTTTCCTTCACGTAGTTTTCAAAACGGGCATCGTTGTTTTTCAGATCCTCACGCAAGTTGTTGACCAAGGCATTATGCCAGCAACGGGGATCTCCATGGCCGTATGAAACAAATTTCTCGTGCGCTTTTGTGAGATAATAAAAAGACCTAATTTTCCTCGTTCATCAATTCATATTTCGTACTTTGACTCAAACACTTTTCTCTCGTCTCTATATATTTTTTTGCGCAGAAGTCCTCATATTCGGATGGCAATCCGTAATAATTTTTTTCCTTTATAACTTTATAAAACTTACTTTCACAGTCTTTTTCCACATTATAGAGAGACCTTCCAAATCTATCCTGCCAGCATTCTGGTTCTGACCCGGACTGAGCAACATAATTATCATGCGCTTTCTGTAAATAGTAAGCAAGAATCAAACCGTAATCAAATTCTCCATCATAAGGATAGTCACTCTCATCATCATGAGGGTAGGTATACTCATCTTGCAAAAATTGAAGAGCCTTCGCCCATGGAAGTCCATATTCATCTTTGTCTTTGGGGTCATACACATTCTCTGCAATATATTTAATCATGCCAATGCGTAAAGCAGGCTTTTCATACATATCTGAGCCGAATACTGTTAAGTGCGGATCACCATACCCGTTTTTTCTATAAATTCCTACATACTCATTATCTATAAAGGCCTTTGTTTTAATCTCTTTTAATATGAGTTTGTTCAAATCATTGTCTTTGTCATAATTGAAGTATTTATACAATCCGGCAACATCTTTTCTATCATATTCATCTGATATTAGCCATTCAAAACTCGCCTTGCTTTGATAGAAAATATAGTTATTATAATGATAAACATAGTCTATAGTTCTTTTACGCATTAAAATTCTACCCTGTTTTAGACATTTTTCATATAGAGGAACCCTCTTCGTCATCACTTCCCTCAAGTCCGTTAACTTTTCTTCGACATACTCGCCTTTTCCCCATGAGTATTTATCGTCATTCCACAGGTCAAACTCAGCAATATTACTAAGACCCAAAAAATACCTCATAACGATATTGTTCTTTGCATCAAAGATCCATGGACAAGTCATACATCTTTCGACAAAAAGATATTTCATGTCAGTATTGTTTTCTATATCCTCCCCTTGCTCAAAGTAATATTCACCATCGTATCTTCCCCCCGGCACACAAATAAACATATCTCGACCACTCGCAACATTTTTGTTTTTCCTAAACTCTTGACTTCTTAAATCTTTAATTCGGAAGACATCAAGCATTCTTTTATTAAACAATTCATCCGAAACTGGCTTATATTCAGGATGCGTACGCCTCATGATTTTATAAAGCAGATTCATCATGTTAACCAAATCCTCATAAGAATACTTCTGCCATTTAATATTAGCATAATATCTATCCACCTCTTCTCTCACTTCCTTCTCTCGAATCTTCTCTGAAATATATTCCTCGTCTTCTACTATCAGTTCCTTGACTATCCCCCTTCTCATTATATCGGCTTCCTCGTCTGTAAGGAAATCTGTCACATCTATATAATAACTCATATCTTCCTCCTTTTCTTCTTCTAAATTTAAATCGCTTTTTTCTTCTTCTAAATTCAAATTCTTTTCCACTTCCGACATTAAAATCGTATCTCCGTCATTTGACACCTTGTTAGTGGATTGTTCACCATTAGAGCATGAACATAAAACTAATGCACCGATTGTTATAAACAGTACAAGTTCTTTAATTTTTATCATATCTTTATGCTTTTTTATTTACCTCTCTATAAATTTCAGTTTTTCCGTGGGAATCCATTGTATCTTCATATGCTTCTTTTAATGTTGCAGATGAATCATTCATTGGTCCCATGTGGATATGAGTTTCATGTCCACCAATAGAATAGCAGCCCTCACGTATGTGTGACTTTTCGTATCCACAATTCAAATTTCGTTTTCTGAATCCGAACATTTTAGCCCCTTCTATCAGTATTTTGTCTTCTTCTTTTGTGCCATAAGAGTAGTCAAAACCCATTCCTTGTCGATGTGATACACTAGGATATCCAATGCCCATTATATCCGTATTCCCCATTCCTGTCCTGCCATACATATCCTTTTCATTAGGAGTTTTGCACTCAAAATCTGCTGGTATGGATCCCAACTTCGAGTTCCCATAATGAGCCAAAATACCGATGAATGCGGCAAATTGTATTGCATCAGCATAATAACGTTGTGTTTTGTCCATTATTATACGATAATAAATAAATACCTTGCCAGGTTGATAGAAATAGAGTAATCCGTCTTGGTCTTTTTCTCCCTTGCTTTCATCCACTTCATCCATACGGACAAGCTCTATTTTTTTCTTATCTGTTTTATATTTATATATTCTTCTCGTTATTCCATCCAAGTACCCATCACATACAACATAATCAATCTCATTGTTTTTGTCGTAATGAGCATATATTTTTTTACCATCAACACCATCTTTGAAAAATCCACTTATTTCGACCGCACCTTTTATCTCTTTTGACAGATCACCTTCTTTTATTTTTTCACATGATACGAAATTAGGCACATTTTTTTGAATTTTTCTCACAGCGACCTCATAACCCTCACCGCTATCTGGATGATAAACATATCTGTAATGTTTATCATCTGTAATATCATCAGGATAATGTTTTTCTATTCGTCCATTGCTGTAGATATGAAAAGTAATCATGCCACTGGTACCCACATCCACTTTATTACATTCACAATCTTTCAGTTGAAACGCATCATATGCGACATCTTTGAAAAATAGCATCTTCCCTTGATGGTTCTTTTTAAATGAAATTTTTCCCCCTTTACTGTCTGTAAAGCTACTTTCGTATTTAACATCGTTGCCAACCACATTAAAGGCCTTTTCAATCAATTTGACATCTTCATAAGAATTGGGGGCGTCAAAATTAATATCATCGTGTTTTATAACTCCGTCACATAATGCATGCATATTGCCATGTTTATATCTAAAGAATGCCATAGAAGCAGCTACAGCAAGTCTTATGTTTCCTTCAAAGGAATCAGCATTTAAGTCCCCGACATTTTCATATCCAATGCTCTCCAAAATTTTCTTAATCTTTGAGTATGTATTTTTGTGGGTTATCTGTGTATATGAACCACCTCTGTATTTCCAGCCATCACCACTTTCATAGTTACCATTACCATTTTCACCAGCATACATAAAACTAAAAATGGCTTTTTCCTTTTCTTTACCTGTTTTTTTAAATATATTATCCAATTGTGCTTTTATAGAATCGGATTTGTATATTCTTTCCCCTTTCTTATTTGTATCCGACTCCCATTTGCCGTTTTTCCACTTACCTTTGAAGATTTTCGATGGCTTTATATCCTCAAGTCTTTCTCTTGTATATGAACCTCCTTCAGTTTTTGGTATGCCATCTCTTCCTATATTACTCTCTATGACTCCATTTGAAAAAAAGGCAGCTTTGATCCAACAAGAGTCCATTCGCAATTTGTATTGGAATTCACAATAAGCTTCTGCTATTTCCTTGGCGACATTGGTATTTGGGAATATTTTTTTCAATCTCATTTCCATATCTTCTGCTGACTCTCTGCATCTCGGGCACTTGCATCCACTCTCTGTATTTTTCTCCCCCTTCTTCAATTCCTCTCCCACCACCACAGGAGCAATGTTTGTCAAAGAATGGTTTAATCGTTGGATTTCTTTGTCTTTGCCCACTTTCAACTGCCAAAGATAGCTACGAATCTTTTTATTCCATCCATTATCATTAGATTTTTCACCTTTTGTGATCGAATAATTTTCTTCGCCTTGTGTGATGACGGTGGTGTCGCTTTCTTCACACTCCGATTCTTTTTGTTCAGACTCTTCAGCAGACGGAGAGTCTTGTAGTTCTTTTGTTGCTATAACCTCACACTTCTTTTTGAAAGTCATGTTGAACACGTCTTCATGACTTTGCGGATATGTGTATATGACAGCATCGTCTAATTTCACACCGAAATAGAACAGACGTGGGTTGGGATTATCTCCGTGCACATCTTCATTTTTGAAGTGCTCGCTGATATCTATTTTGACTTTCCCGTTATTGCCGAATTCAAGGTTGTCATAAACAGCTATCACGGTGTCGTCTTTCTCGCCGACTTTGTTGTTCTCAACCAATTCCACCTTGATCCTATCAGTTATTTCTTTGCAGTTGTGTGTGGCGAGCATGATGAAAATGGAGTCTCCATATTTCATTACCGACTTTTGCGGATTGCCAGACTTGCCAGAGAAAAAACCGGTCACACATGTCTCGGTGGTCAATGTCAACGGTGACGATTTTGAGCACACCCAGTGACTGTCGTATCCTTTCATCTTCGACAGGTTTACAACATCTGTATATGGAGGATTAATGAGCGACGCGATTATGTTAATTTTTTTTCGGCCATCGACTTTGATGTCCTGTTTGCTGATTGACAATTTTATAAACGCATTGCCGTCTTTCCCGAATCGTGCGTCATCCAACGCTGATATCTTGATAGGTGTCGGGTCCTTGGCATTATTATCCCATAAAAATATCCGTACGTTATCGAGGCCCTTTTCATTTTTTATATCCTTCCAAGCAGGAACCTTTATTTCAAGATAAAATGGCTCATCAAATCCGACTTCACTTATCTTGTTGTGGCGCTCGTCAACAAACTGCCATTTTTCGATACTGGCTTCTCTAACTTCGAACTCAAACTGTCCTTTTTCAGAATAGTATATGGAATGCGTGCCTATCTGATTTTTATCAAATGTAACCTTATAGCTGTCCGACTCCGCTTTTTTCTCATTACCATCCATAAAAAAACTGACCTCTTTGTCTTTAAAACTATCGTATTTGTACAGCATGTCAAAATTGATCCAATAATCGATATTTGGATAAAAGACTTTTGGTGTGCGGACAATACCTTTGATGACATTACGAGAAACATTGAAGGAGAAAGATGCTTGTGTCACACCTTTGTCATTTGTGTTTATCACTGTATTACAATTGCTTAAATCAAGTGATATTGTCACTTCGCCTTCAAACGTCAGCTTGTGGATATTGGAGCCTCCGCGTACGATGGAGTTTCCGTGCTTCTCTTTGATTGTCCAGATTGCTTTGCTCAAATCGACATTTTTGTCTGTCTTGTTTGTTGGTCGTAAAATTAGATATATTGTCGTCCCTGGTCTGAGATATGAGTCTTTTTGTATCTGGTTGACACCGTCTTTGTCCAACGAAACAAAAGCGGAAACAAAGCTGTCAACTTCTTTGACAGTAAATGATTTTGTGTCAAACGTCCCAATAGGCAAAAAATTAAATGAATATGGTGTCTTTTCTGAGAGTGTTATATCCACAGTTTTTTTGTTATCATTAAAAAATGACGGTTTTAAGGTAAAACTATATTCATTTTTAGGCAACGGCATGGCCTGCTCTTTTGTAAGATGCTTGTTTATTAAGAGACGCAATTTTTCATGGCTTTCCAAATCCACGGCAGTACGAACAATTATTTCTAAATTGTCTGAATTTTTCAAAAAAATAGTATCGTCATCCTCTCCTTTTATATAGTCTCCTTTTAGTCTGATGCCGACAATACGATTTTTCTCCAGCACCTCCACTACAGCTTTACAGCTCTCATTAAACGGAGGTTTTTTCTTCCCTTTTTCAATAACCAATTGTTGGTCTGTTTTGAGAGCACTGTATTTATTCGCTATTTTATCAGGCCCACCCTCAATATAATAAATGCCTGGCTCTTGGAAACTTATATTGAATGGCGTGCAAACTCTTTTGATAAGCGTCAGTTTGTCTATGCAATCTTTGCTGACTATTTTTCCTTTTACTGTTTCTTTTGTTTCTTTTCTTGTTGTGACAGCCCAGTTTAAAATATCGGTGGGCTTCAATTCTTTTTTCCCTTTATCAAAAGCGTGTAGGGTTATCACCTCATTAGGTCGGACATATTCTTTGGATGCGGAAACGGAATAGACATTGGATATCTTTTTCTTCTTGTCTTCTTGACTTTTGGCAGGTGGAGTCACAACCAACGCCAAAGGAAAATTACCGAGTGTCTCTATCTTAAATTCGGCTAACTCTGGTGCAGAAACGGATTGTACTTGTCCGGTGTATATGCATTTTATCTCTCCTCCAAACACAGGACAATTCATAATGCTCTTTTCTACGATTGCATTTTGGTCGCCTTGCTGCACGGTCGTTTGGGTTTTCCATATTCCATTCGCATAAACACATGTAGGAGGTGTCTGTGTGTTCTTCGAGCATGTCACAAAAGGAGCGGAAGGCAACTTGAATGTGACATCCTTATCCGTCACAATTGCTTTGCCTTGAGCATTTACCTTTTGGTTTGAAATTGCTGTTATCTGACATGGCGCACTTCCACAATTACACTTGAAAATCGCACCGTCCACCACATATTGTTGTCCTTTTTTTACATCCGTTGCCATACCTGTCTGTTATTTCCTATTTACAATCAAACAATAAATTCTTCTAAAATCACTGTCCGCTAATTTTGCTTCAGCTTTCAAATCTATCTTCTTAATGTGTCCGAAACCGTCTGTCTGACATTCCCCTTTCAGATAAATTGACAAACCCTCGATTTGAGACTCGTCCATGCCCAACGACTCTGCAATCGCAGTCATGTCGGAGGCTTCTCTGTTCAAGCTTCCGATTATATCTATTTTTCTTTTGCCGTCTTTTTCCGATACGGTCAACACTTCGGTCAATACGGTTTTCGCATTTCCGAAAATGGCTGGAAAAATCTGGTTCTTGATGTGTTGTCCGTTATCTCCGTAATCAAGCCAATAGCCAAAGAAGAAGCGGTTGTATAGCAAATCGGTTTCGACGGAATGCAAATACTTCGCTTCGTCTTTTATTACAGCGTCAATCTGTTTTGTCCAACCTTTTATGGTTGACTCCACATTATCGTCGTCGCTGACAAAATAGTTGTCAAGATATATTTTTGTGTATTCCCAATTTTTGAGAATCTCATCTCTGTTCTCTACTTTTATGATTCTGCCATCCGCGGAGAGTAGCAAATCAAGTTTGTTTAATGCCTCGCCGGACTTTATAAAATAGTGGTCGATAGGATTTTGAGGATGTGCTTTCCCGTCTTTTTTAACGTTGCTCCTCTCCACCTTTGCTATTATTCCTGTGGGTTGGGTGTTGTCGATGCTGACTGTTATGTCTTCTGTATATTGTGCGACTTGGGTGTTGCCGTCGTGTCGCGCATCCGTTATTTCGATGCGTTTCTCCACGGAGTATTCTTTTGCCGCTATATCTGTTTTCAACTCTATTATCATGTCGTCTTCACTTAAAATTAGAACAGATTGACTTTTCCTTTTGCCTTGGCATCAACGTCTCCTCCTGTGGATAGGACAAGATTCTCCTTTGTACTGTCTATTCCGATCTTCTTTGAGTTCATCTCGATTTCAGACTCAGATAATAGGGACAACGCATCAGCATTGTGTTTGGAATTTTCAGATGCTGTCGTTGTGATGTTTTTTGCAGTAACAGACACATCCTCGCCAGCCATAAAATTGATGTTTTCATTGGCATACGAGTTCAATCCCTTGCTTGCGTTCAGGACGATGTCTTCTCCTGCGTTGATCGACACTGTCTGCGATGCATCGATAGTGACATTGTTGGCGAGCAAAGAGATGGTCTCCCCTGCCGACACCTGTATATTTTTGCCTTTCGTATCAAATTTGATGACGTTGCCGTTTTTGTCGGAGATGGTGATTCCCCAATCGTTGTCGTCGTCCTCAAACACTATCTGATGACCGCTCTTGGTAATGATGCTTTTTGTGGTATTGCCTGAGCCTCCTCCTTTTCCAGTGCTTCCGCTGAACACGCTTCCCATGACGTACGGACGGCTCGGATCTCCATATTCGAATCCGACCATCACCTGATCGCCCTCCTCTGGAATGAAGACCAAACCTCGGTTTGCCATGCCGCTGCCTCCCGCATCCGGTGTCTGCACACGGATCCAGTTGGTGCTCTTGCCGGATCTTTTCTGCCAGTCGAACTGCACCTGCACTCTTCCCAATCCTTTGGGATCGCTGTTGCTGCTCACTGTCGCCATCTCCGAGTATGCTTTGACGCTACCCGAATATCTCTGTGTGATAAACTCGTTGTTTGCCGGTGTGCCCACAAAATGGTTGCTGTAGTTGCCGGACTTGTCCACCTTATGGACAATCTCCACCACCCGGTATCTGCCCAACGAAGGCACGTTCATCTTGCTTGGGAAGATCACTTCCACTATTCCGCCCAACACCACCTGGCATGTGCGTGTCTGGCCCTCTATGCTGAGCATTGAGCCTCCTATCGTCTTGCTCTTCTTGTCGAGCAATGTCTTCAGATCGGAATCAGACGTGACTGGAGATGAACTTGCGACAAGTTCCCGGTCATCGTACAGCCTGTCTGCACATCCTTTCACATTTGTAAGCAGTCCCGATCCTGAATCTTTAGATCCCTCCACGTATACCTGCTTGTCTGTCTCATGGATATATTCATAAGCTGCTACGTTGCTTGGAACAGCTGAGGCTCGTGTGCATAGGCTGAACACATCATGGTCGAAGGTCAATGCCACCTCTGGTGATTTCTTCGGCTGGCCGAAAATTACTGTCTTTCCATCATAGAAAAACATTTCATTGTAAGTGCTCGACATTCTGTTCAAAAACTCGAACACACTTTCTTGATACCGCATCACGTATGGGATGACGCCGGTAAAAACAGGTTCACATTCCACTGATACTCCTGTGTTCTGCGTCGCCTGTGAGATTATTGATTTAAGCTGGCTGTCGACAAATGAATCCATTCCGCGTGAGCCGTTCAGTTTCACGATATCGCCCTCTCCGATGATATGGACACGGTTGCTCCTGTGGTTAAGAAACTCATAGTCCGGCTCGCTCTCCCATGCGTCGATACGGACATCTGTCACCCATCCTGAAAATTCATACGGAGTGCCTGAATCACGATGCTCAAATGTGATCAGTGCGCGTGATCCTATACGGTTCAACAGTTTCTGCGGAGTCTGCTGCCACATCTCATTTTGTGACATGAATTCACACACCACTTCGAATCTGTGGCATGAATTCATACTTTGTTCTAGAATTAATGACTCGAAAGAGATATTCTCCCCATCAAGCAATACTTTGGGCTGTACTGGATTCAAATTTTGTGACATTCTTTTGATTGTAAATCAACAGATTAAAATCCCGCATAAATGTATGTCCTGTTATTAATACACTATTCCCCTATGCGACCTGATACTCTGTTGTAAGTTCTGCAATTTTAGTATGATGACTACAAATAGTTTATGAGTTTACAGGTCTTCATACACCTGTAATCAATTTGCAATTTGTCTCTGATTCTAAAAACAAAAGGAGAAAGGCAATTGAGCCTTCTCCTCTGTTTTTTGATTAAGCCTTTGGCCAGTTCTCCTCGTATTCCGCGCCACCGATCTTGATGATCTGTGCAGAAATCGTGATTGTGATTGACATTGGGGCTGTTCCCACGATGTCAATACCTTCAGCAAACTCAATGATGTAGGCGTTCTCGAAAGAAAGCTCCTTCATCTTGCCTTCCTCGTCACCTTTCTTGAACTCAATGCTTCCATTGAATGGTTTGAACTGGTTCACCATTGTCTCCAAAATGGTTGTGTCCTCAGTCGACTCAACTCTTACTGTGATTTTGCCACCATAAATGTTGGAAGATGGACGACCCTTAGAGTCAACATCACGCTTAAGGGAATAACTGCAGTCGAGCACATCGTACTCTTTTCCGCCTAGATTCAAAGTGGATCTAAATGCCATAACTTTAACAAATAAAAATTAATAAATAATAAACAACTAAACATACGACACATTCGTAAAAAACTAATCAAGTAGATAGCTTTTTGCTGTTACCGTAAATGTTCAATGCAAAAATAATGGCCGTTTATATATTGGCAAACAAATATGATGAGATATTTTCTTTGTTTTAAGAAATTTTAACATAGGTCAAGTCTTGCAAGTGAATAAAGATATAAAAAGATATTTGAAACAAGAGAAAATACTATATTTGCAACAAACATACTAATAAATATAGCTAATTATAAAGTAAATTTATGGCAGAAAACGAAAATAAAGAAAAGGGAATTTTCAAGGAATACTGGTTTCAGATTATAATTTTATTGATGATGGTGGTTTCCGGCATATCCTTTTTCGTTGCACCTCGACTTGAACATAAAGCATCAAGAAATTTATGTTATGTTGATTCTACTATGATGTCTTATATAGAATCCACTCCGGAAACAGTCGTCGTATTGGATAAATTGTCGTATATGAACTTAGATCAAAATTATTTAAGCGATATCGAAGAGGTGTGTGATATAATCAACAATAAGATCAGTCAGGAACAAAACCTTCATGTTTTTTTGCAAGACGAAGAAAAAAAATTGACACCCAAAGAGTTGGAAATTTGTTATTCGCAATATGATAACATCAATCAACGCTATAATAATGATGAATATAAATTTCCTAATTCTGTTGTTGATTCATTAGCTTGTGTTTTGATGTACCATCGTGTTTTTAATAAATAATAATCAGATGAGACGCTTTTTATCCATATTGACTATCATATTGAAAGTAATAGTTTTAATCGGAGGTGCTGTTTTGACATGCGTTGCCGTGTATATTTTTTGTAATGGATTCCAAAGGTATGAGGAAGCAACAAAGAGTGCTGAAGAAATAAAAAATGGTTGGCTGAATCCAGATCGGGTAAAGAATTCTGTGGCACTTGCTGAAGAGAAATTGGCCTTAAAAAATATTGAGTTGATTGCAGTGGCCGATAAGAAAATGCAAGAAGAAAAATACAATAAGTTTATAAAAAAAATTGAAGGTAAGTGGATCTACACTGTTGAACATAACAAGGATTGTGGGGATGTTGACAGACGAGATAACAGTTATGACGCTACTATAAAAGGAAAAACATTAACAATCAATTTCGAAGATAATACAGTTAAGTATACTCTGAACCCAGAATATAGTTCCATTAATCCATCATTTAGTATTTGTTCATATGATGATGGTGAAAATACATTTATGGACTTAGAGGTAGGGGATTCCGACGATGAATTGAGGATTTATGGTCAGTATTGCGAAAGTGATGAGCCTGAAGAAATGGAAGAAGACGATGGTCCGGGAAGAGGAGATGCTCCATCAGGAATGATTGCAAAACTAATAAGGAAGTAGGATAAGAAGGGAGATACGTTATCGTCAACTTATATGATATTATCCAAAAAAAGTATAATTTTGCACCGTCTAATTATAAATTGATAATGAAGCGTATATTCTTGGTGGGTTATATGGGTAGCGGAAAGACTACCTACGGCAAGATGTTGGCCGAAAAATATAACTTGGATTTTAAGGATTTGGACATATATATCGAGCAACGTCAATTCAAGACAGTCTCTCAGATCTTCAAAGATAAAGGGGAGGAGGGATTCCGCAAGATTGAGCATAATATGCTGAAAGAGGTCTCTGAATTTGAAAATATAGTGATTTCTGCCGGTGGTGGCACTCCATGTTTCTTCGACAATATGGATATAATGAATGCTGCCGGCGACACTGTTTACCTTGAGGCGAGCGCAGAGGTGCTTTTCGATTATCTCCGCACAGCTAAGAATGAGCGTCCGCTTCTTAAGGATAAGAGCGACGAGGAGATGCTTGAGTATATCAGGGAATCTCTTGCAAAAAGAGTTCCTTTCTATGAGAAGGCTAAATATAGGGTAGACGCGAGAAATGTCGACTGGAGTCTTTTTGAAAAACTTTTGAAATAATAAAAAACTATTATATGCAGGATAAAATCATAGTTCTGGACTTTGGTGGACAGTATGCCCACCTGATAGCAAACAGAGTGCGCCGTTTGGGTGTGTTTACAGAGATATTGCCTCCTACAGCCTCAGTAGAGGAGTTCGCAGGAGCAACAGGTATCATCTACAGTGGTGGACCATCAAGCGTCTACGCAGAGGATGCTCCCGACTACAATCCTGAAATTTTGAATATCCCTGTTCCTAAACTAGGAATCTGCTATGGCCACCAGTTGATGGCTTCGCAGCTTGGAGGAACAGTTCGCCCAGGTAAGGTGAAGGAGTATGGAATAGCTGACCTTCTTTTGAAGGAGCCTCAGCATCCGCTATTGAAGGATATCCCTGCGTCTTCGCCAATGTGGATGAGCCATGGCGATGCAGTGGAAAAATTGCCTGAGGGTTATAAAATCATCGCGTCGACGAAGGATTGCCCTATTGCAGCAGTGGCTCTAGATGATCGTAAGATCTATGGAATCCAGTTCCACCCTGAGGTGACTCACAGTAAGTACGGAATGAAGATTCTCGACAATTTCATTGATATCTGTGGATGCCAGCGCACATGGAACATGAAGAGCTATATGCCTCTTATCTCTGAGAAGATCAAGAAAGAGGTTGGCGACAGAAAGGTGTTCTTGCTTGTGTCTGGAGGTGTCGACAGTACTGTAGCATTCGTGCTTTTGAACCGTGTGTTGGGTACAGACCGTGTGATGGGTCTTCACATCGACAATGGTATGATGCGTATGGATGAGTCGGCAAAGATCATTGATTTCTTGAAGGCTGAGGGTATGCATAATCTTCGTGTCGTAGACGCTACAGATACATTCTTGGGCAAACTTGAGGGTATTACAGCCCCAGAGGAGAAGAGAAAGAGAATCGGCGCTACTTTCTTGGTTGTGAAAGACGAGGAGATGGCTAAATTGAATCTTGATCCAAAAGAGTGGATGATCGCTCAAGGAACTATCTATCCAGATACAATCGAGAGTGGAGGAACAAAGAATGCCGACCTTATCAAGACTCACCACAACCGTGTTAAGGAGGTGATGGATTTGATGGCACAGGGCTTGCTTCTTGAGCCGTTGGCAGATCTATATAAGGATGAGGTACGTATGTTGGGAGAGGAGCTTGGTATTCCTCACAACCTTGTATGGCGTCACCCATTCCCTGGTCCAGGTCTTGGTGTTCGTTTGCTTTGCACAGATGGTAAGGGTGAGTTCGCAACAAACGCAGATGTGCTTGGCCTAGCAGAGTATTTGAAGGAGAACAATATAGAAGGAAAAGTCCTTCCTATCAAGAGTGTAGGAGTGCAGGGCGACGGTAGAACATACGCACAGCCATTCTTGCTTACTACACAGAATCTTACTTGGAAGCAGTGTGAGAAATTCTCAACTGAATTGGTTAACCGTTTCAAGGTAATCAACCGTGTGATCTGGCAGGTAGGCAGTGTAAGTGATGAGAATCCAAAGTTGGTGGAGCAGTACGCTACAAAGAAGAACTTCGATGTTCTACGTAAGTTTGACAATATCTGTACTGAGTTCTTGCAGGAGAACAATCTATACGAATCAATCTGGCAGATGCCGGTTGTGTTGGTTCCGCTTACAGTGCAGAACAAACCATGTATCGTAATGCGTCCTGTAAACTCATCAGAGGCTATGACAGCTAATTTCGCTGAGATCGACCAGAAGCTTCTTGAAGGACTTTGGGGTAGATTCGTAGCAGAAGGAGCAGGTTCGTTGTGGTACGACGTTACACACAAACCTCCTGGTACAATTGAGTGGGAGTAATTTTTGAATGCTGAATTCGGAATTATAAATGATAAAATGGAGGTGTCTGATGGGCACCTCCAATTTTTTTAATTAAAAATGAAAAGTGAAGAATTATGAATGGGCGATAACCATAGAGAATTTGGGAACCCTGTTTGCATAAAGATTATAAAAAATGGCTGAATTCCATTTGGAACTCAGCCATTTCTATATTTTCGACATTTGAATATAGCCTGTATGGATTATTTCTGTCTGTTATAAACGCCGTGAATCATAATAATAGCAGCATCTCCAAAAGCTTTACTATCCCAACCATTCTCATAATACATAATGTCGTCGGAAATGGAAATAGATTGTTTAGTAACCAACATCTTAAATCCATAATCAGCGGCTTCTTCACCCATTAGATACTGTGCGTAATCCACACCTTCTTTTAGTGTAAAAGAGTAACCATCCTCTTCTATAATCTCATAAATCAACTTATCACCGTCAACAGAATATTTTCCTTCATAAGTATCTTCATCTGCTGTGATAGCAGAGAATGTCCCGTTTGCGTTGAATGTGATTGTAGGCCAAGGTTTAGAATTCATTGTTCCAGAAATGTTCTGGATGTCTATAGTTGTTGCCTTTTCATCAAGAACCCATGTGCCAACTAGTCCCTGCGACTTATTCGCATTGCCATTTTCGTTTCCACCGTTGTTAGTGTTACCTCCATTGTCATTGTTGTTGACTACAGTACCGTTATTGCCTTCTTCCTCATCGTCCTCATCGCCACATGCTGTGAATGCGATAGAACTTAATGCGACAGCCAAAGCTGTCCAATAGTGTAAAAACTTGTTCGTTTTGTAATATTTTGTGTTTTTTAATCAGCGGTAAAATTAATAAAAGATATCACATGAAAAATAGTTTTAACTTTTTTAATGTAGTTCGTGAAATTGTGTTACTACGGATAGATTTCTGTTTTTTTGAAAAAAAAGTAGCACCATTCCTTACGCTTATGTACTATAACTAACTATAGGGGTGTGTGAGAATCTGGAATGGTGCTTTTTATAAAAAATGTTTATGGTACTTAGTTTTCTACAATGAATTTTGATATGTGATGTATATGAGCCCCCTGGATTTTTATAATATATACTCCTGGTGCTATGCTTGATAAAGCTCTCTCGTAATAGTTATGGCCAGAGTATATTTCAATCACATCTTGATCTACCACCTGTCCGGAGATTCCTATCATCGAAATACTCACTTCATCATAATCATCTGCCTCAAATGTGATTCTCAAAATATCAGATGAGACGAAGATGTTCGCGTCCATATCATTAGAAGTCGACGTGAAATTACCTGCATTGGTTGCGGAGTTAAGTCCCATCAAGTAGTAGCAGGCATTGCGTACGATTGATAGAGCGTCGTTTGTAAGATTTGCGTAAGAACTGCTATTCAAACCGATTTGGATAAATTTGTCGGAGATCTTAGTTCCTGCTATTGATGCTCCTACAGGGATTTCCAATATGCAGACTTGATTCTCGTCTTTTACGGATGCGATAGACTTTATGTCTCCTGTCGCATTGGTAAATGATTCTGGATTCATGTATGTAAGCGCCTTGGTCTCTACCTCAGATACCATTTGAATCTCATTGCTATTAGAGAAGTCGATGTCTTTGAACATTGGATGTGATTGAGCTGCCGACTCTACAACCAAATCTGTAGCGGTTGTGTTATCTCCGTAACCATCTTCCGCCCAACTCCATGCTCCTTCCGCACTCTTGTAGGCATGCACCTTCATATTTAGAATAGGTTTGTTTATGCCTTCGAGGTTGGCGATGATTGGGGCAGTGGATGGAGTTATCTCACTGATAAGAACCATGTCAAAACCGATTAAATCGCTTGTCGCTGAATTGCAATCAATCTCTTCTACATAGAACTCTTTTACGTTCATCAGCATTGGCGAGATTATATCATTGACGTAGGTGGCGTCTGTAGGGTCTGTTATGTAGGCAATCTTTTTCTGTCCGTCCTTTAATGTGTCTTTACGGATTGTTTCAGATGATGATTGTCCAGGATCCTCTTCTTTACCTCCCTTAAACATAGCAGTCACTGTAGTCGCCTTGGCTGGCATTGTGAAACGGTAGATGGTCGTCTTAGACTTTTGTGAGCCATCTTGGTTCCAGCTTTGGAATGTCGTGCCTGAAGCAGGCAGCACTTTTGCTGTGACAGGTGCACCGACAGGGAATTTTGCAGAAGTGGTTATTTCTCCTGGTTTGTCGATGTTGGCTTTCACAGTCACCTGATACATTGGCTTCATATATCGCTGCAGTGCACTGATATATGGATCTTTGTTTGCTGTCAACTCTTCAATGATGAATCGACAGAGGGTCAATGCTCCCATTTCTTGGAAGTGAGTGTTGTCTGTGCTTCCGTTAGGATAGTTGGCATACTCTCCATTGGGATATGTATTGTAGAAGAAACGTTGGTTATAAGTGGATGAAAATTGTTTGAACATATTGTATGACTTCATGTTCAAATCAACGAATGCGCACTTTCTGTTCTTTGCTACACTTTCCATCGCTCCACGATAGTCGGCCCCATTCTCTGCAAATACGTTACGCATTCCGGAATTGTTCCAAGCGTTCATCACCATTGGGGATACGAGCACAGGAATGGCTCCCTTGCCTCTTGCCTCCACCACAAACGAGTCGATGTAGAGTTTGTATTTGTCGACGGGAGTGTACCGCTCAGGCTTGGTGTCACGGTCGTTGTGTCCGAACTGTATAAAAACGAAATCACCTGGTTTCAATGCGTTCAACACTGTCTTCCATCTTCCTTGCTCACGGAAGCTTCTCGAACTGCGTCCTCCAATTGCATGGTTGACAATCTGAATGTCGGAGTTGAAGTAGTACTTCAACACCTGTCCCCATCCTGTCATAGGGAACTGGCTGTCTTTGTAGTCGCAGACAGTAGAGTCGCCGATAAGGTATATCTTACGGATTGTTCCATCTTTGCCGATAGTCACGCAGATATCCAATCTGGCAGTTTTCCCGTTAGCAAGCACCATCTCCACAGAGTAAGTTCCATTGTTTGTGACAGAAAGGGTTGACTTTGTCTCTCCTGATATCACCTGGTTGTTGAAATACCATTTGTATGACTTGGCATCTGAGGCAACCAAAGCTTTTTTGTTGTTGTCAATAGTCAGTGTAGGCTCAGTGATCTGTGTCTGAGGCTCATCTTCTGGCTCTTTTACGTTTGATTCATAGACTGCCTTGTATGTCACGTCGGCATTGCCCATCTTGACTACGTAAAGAGACTTGGTAGATATGCTCTTCTTATTGCCGTCCTCCCAGCGTAGGAATTTAGCGTTCTTTGCTGGAATAGTCTTCAAAGTCACATTTATTCCTGCTGGAAACTCAGCTGTGCGTGAGATTGCCTGAGATTTAGAAGCATCGTTGATCTTGATTGTGACCTTGTGGCGAGGCAGGGTGCAGGCAGCAAGTTTTTTCAAATCTGCGTTAGTGCTTTTCTCGATTGTCTCCACCACAAATCTTGCATTTTCAGTTGCTCCGAGCTCCTGATAGTGCACCTGGTCTGTATTTCCGTTTCTATAGTTAGGATACTCACCGGCAACAAGGTGCATTGTGCAGAATCTCTCAGAATATAGCTGTCCTTGAGCGACGAAGAGGTCGTAGCAGAACTTGTCAAGATCCACCAAAGGCACACCTGTGCTCTTTGCAACGTCTCTCATTAATTGAGGGTGCTCATGATAAGAGTCGTATGGCTTGCCGTTTGTCCAAGCCGCGCGACGTACGGTAGACACCAAAACAGGAATTGCTCCTTTAGCTTTTGTGTCGTTCACAAATTTCTTGATGTTCTCCTCGAACACACCCTTTGGTGAGTAACGTTTAGGGTCTGTGTTACGGTCGTTGATTCCAAATTGGATGAATACGTAATCTCCTTTCTTTAATTGGTTTCTGACTGCGGGCCAGTGATCTCTGTAGAAACTTAGAGAACTGGTTCCTCCTACTGCTTTGTTATAGCAAACGGCTTTAGATTTGTCGAAGAAGAATGGCAACATCTGTCCCCATCCCTTGCGAGGGGCATATCCGTCGTTATAATCCTGAACGGTTGAATCTCCGATTGTGAACACTCTTAGCTGTGCATTAATGAATGCGGGGGCACTCAGTATAAGCATAAGAATGGTCATCAAACGTTTGATATATATTGCTATTTTGTTCATGATGGTACTCATTAAGTTAGACATAAAGAGCTAAAGGAGGGGGAAATCCCTCCTTTATTTTGAAAAGCACCATTCCTCAAGTGGCTATGGGTATAAAATTTTAGGAATTGTGCTTGTTATAAAAAGATTTTTTATGGTATTACTGCTTTACAATGAATTTTGCCACGTGGTGTATACCATTGCCATCGACACTTATCATGTACACTCCTGACGCCACACCTGACAAACTTGTCTGATAGTTGTTGCGGCCAGGTGTTGTTTCGATTGTCTCTTGGCGGATGATCTTTCCAGTGATACCGATTATAGATATGTTTGCCTTATCATATCCATCGTTGTCGAATGAGATATTCAAAATGCCAGACGAGACGTATATGCTCATTCCTGTAGCTGTCGACTTGAAGGTGTCTGTGTTTGATAATCCTGAGTTCATTCCCATCAAGTAGTAGCATGCGTTGCGAACGATTGATAGAGCGTCGTTTGTAAGATTTGCGTAAGAACTGCTGTTCAAACCGATCTGGATGAATTTCTCAGAGATTTTTGTTCCTGCGACTGATGCTCCGACAGGGATCTCCAAGATACATACCTGCTCTTCTCCCTTGACTGATGCGATCGACTGAATGTTGCCGGCTGCATCTGTGAATGATTCAGGGTTCATGTATGTCAACGCTTTTGTGTTGACTTCAGACACCATCTGTATTTCATTGCCCTTAGAGAAGTCGATGTCTTTGAACATTGGGTGAGACTGAGCTGCCGACTCTACAACCAAATTTGTAGCTGTAGTGTTGTCTCCGTAACCGTTTTCTGCCCAGCTCCATGCTCCGTCTGCAGTCTTGTATGAGTGAACCTTCATGTTAAGCACTGGTTTTGCTATACCTTCAATGTTCGCAATGATAGGTGCTGTGGAAGCTGTCACTTCACTGATAAGAACCATATCAAATGCTGTCAAATCAGCTTTGGCATTGTTTGCGTCGATTATTCTGACGTATAGACTATCTGTTTTGCCAAGCATCTGATAGATCTTATCGTTTTTAAATTCAGTGTTAGTAGTGTCTGTTATGTATGCGATGCGTTTTAGTGAACCATCAATCTGCTTTACGTTCACTTTGTATGATACTTCGTTTTTGCCTCCTTTTGTCTTGACTGTGAATGTTGCGTTTTCTTTAGTTGTTCCAGAGATTACAACATTGTTTCCGTTAGTCTTTGCAGAAAGTCCTTCAGGAAGACCAGTAACCTCTACGCCTGTTGCTGTTCCACCGAATGTGAAAGACAAGTTTACTTGCTCGTTTGGTAGAAGTTCCTGATTCAAAGATCCTTCGAAAGATAGAGTTGCATCTTCTTGTGCTGGAGGATTGACCTCGTGACCTGGAGTGTAGATGTCTGGCTGAGCGATTTTGTCAACTCCGTCGCCAATATAGAAGCCAAGGTGAGGTGGCTGGTTGTACGAGCTGTTCTGCCATGCGATGCCACAACGATAAACAGGATCGTGCATTAGTGTGAACAATCTATATTTCGACTCGATTGTTGTAGTGTAGATGTAAATCTTGTCGCCATCATGGAATATCACTTCCTCACGCCAGTCTCCAAACAAGTCTGCTGAAAGACAAGGAGTGTTCTTTGAGCCGTTGCAGGCATTACCCTTGAATGTGATGAGGCGGTTGACACCATTTCCATTCCACTTGTCACATTTAGTTCCGTCTAGCAACTCGTCCTGCAAATCACCATCCCAGTAGATACGGAAGTTGACGCTTGGCTTTGTGCTTGAGATTTGTTTTCCTTTGCAATCAAACACGCCAGGAGCAGAACTCCACATTTCAAAACCTTTGTGTTTAGCATCAATATCAGCTGCCATACCACGACCGTTATCGGTTCCTGTTTTCTTTCCGTGGATCACCTTGTTGGTCTTTAGGTCTCTCATTTCATATCCGTAAGCAGATCCCTTATCCTCGTGTACAAACCATCCCTCAAGTCCTGGACGGTCTGGATCCATATCAGATACGTGCATGGCGTCGCCATGTCCGAATCCTGTTCTTGAATAAGTCTTTCCGTCATCATCTATAATGGCTGAACCAAGGATAATCTCGTCTTTTCCGTCACCGTCAACATCAGCAACAGAGACGTTGTGGTTTCCGTCACCGTATGCTCCCTGACCCTTTTTGTCTGAGTTGTGGTACCAGCGCTGCACAAGTTTTTTGTTTTTGAAATCGTAAGCTGCAAGAGTTGTACGTGTATAGTATCCACGACACATCACTACACTTGGATGAACGCCATCCAAATAAGCTGTACATGCGTTGAAACGGTCAACACGGTTGCCATAGCTGTCGCCCCATGCCGATACATTGCCTCTGCCAGGAGTGTACTCCACGGTGTGGATCTCAGCACCAGTAGCACCTTCGAAGATTGTCAGATACTCAGGACCTGTCAACACATATCCGTTGCCATTGCGGTAGTCAGCCTTAGGATTGTCGTTGCCCATAATCACATTTTTGCCTTTGCCGTCTTTTGTGCCTGGAGCTGTTTTGCAGACCATCTCACATTTTCCGTCGCCATCGTAGTCGTAAACTTGAAACTGAGTATAGTGGGCTCCAGAACGGATGTTTATACCTAGGTCTATTCTCCAAAGGAAAGTGCCGTCCAGTTTGTAACAATCAATAAGAGTGTTGTCGGTCTTTCCACTCTGCGAATTGTCTTTCGCATTGTTGGGATACCATTTCACGAATAGTTCATACTGTCCGTCTCCATCCACGTCGCCCACGCTCATATCATTGGCTGCATAGTTGTTGCCAGGGCGTTTAAGATTAAGGGTCTTGTATTGTGCTCCCCACGGTGTGACAGCGGATGAGGCGTCTATCTCTTTTCCTCCGACCACGGTCTTTATGACATATTTGGAGTTGGTTCCTCCTTTTGTGTCCACATAGTTAGTTTTAGAGGTAATAGGAGTTTCGTTCACTTTCGTGCCATCACGATAAATGTTAAACCCGGCGGATTTGTCATCTGTTCCAAGGAATCTCCAGCTGATGAAAACTCCATTGTTTACTTTGACAGCCACCACACCTCTGTCAAGATACTCCATCTGTTTAGTAGCAGACCAAGCTTCTGTCTGTCCAGTAAGTAACAGACCAAGAAGTAGTAAGTTAGTAAATAAATGTTTCATGATAATAGATGTTTAGATTGTTAATGTCTAGTTGTTTGCGTAAATCGTTTACATCAGTTTGTAAATCGTTTACGGTTGCGAAGATATGACAAAGGGGCAAGGGGCGTTTTTAAAAACGCTCCAAAGAATAGGAGAATCACTCCACGGAATAATTCATTGTCGAAAAAGTCCGATGGAAAGGGAGATTTTTAAATTTTAAAATCTCAGGTAAAAGAGATTTTTTTACGTTTTTTCTAAATGTTTTTATTTGGATGGACTCGTTCCAAAGTAGTCTTTATACTTTCTGCTGAAGTATGAAGGATCGTTGAAGCCAACGGCGTAAGCGATCTCGCTCACAGACAATTTTCCTTCAGCAAGTAGAGATTTGGCTTTGTGCAGACGGTACTCTGATAGAATCTCTACAGGAGATTTGTCGATGATAGACTTGAGTCTGCGAGTCAGTGTGGATTTGCTGAATCCTAAATCTTTCGCTATATCGTTGAATGAATAGTCTGGGTTTACATAATTTTCTTTGATGCAGTCAAGGAGTTGCTGGATCAGTGGGTTTATCTCTTCGTCGACAATATTATCATTGCTATCGTTGAGTGATCCAGCCAGAATCTTGATCTGACGAAGTTGTTGCATACGAAGGAAGTTGGATGTCTTCAACAGCAATTCTCCTTCATTGAACGGTTTGACGATATAATCTATCGCACCTGCAGATAATCCTGCGATTTTGGTTGACATTTCTTGTTTGGCTGACAGGAACAGGACAGGTATGTTTGATGTAGTTGATTTTAGAGCAAGGTTTTTGCACATATCTATTCCGTTCATCTTCGGCATATCGATGTCGCTGATAATCAAATCCGGGATTGTCTTTTCCGCAAGTTCCATACCCTCTTCTCCATTTCCTGCCGTTTGCACCGTGACAAAACTGCTCAACATGGCTTTGATATTGTCTAGGAGAAGAGGGTCGTCGTCCACCACAAGCACCGTCTTGTCTTCAAAGAATGATTTGTCTATGCTTTTTAGAACGTCTTCTTGTGTTGTTGTCTCTTCTTCTTTTATCTGTTCTGTCGGCATCTCAAGTTCCGTACATGTATTCATTGAGACTGTTATCTGAGTGCCAATTCCAGACTCACTGGCAAAATCGATTGTCGCTCCCATTTTGCTGACAAAATCGGAAACGATTTTCAATCCCATTCCGTATCCTTTTTCGTTTTCAGTGCCATGACGGGAAACAATATTTTCTCTGTTTCTGATTTTTTCCAAAAATTCGGGTGTCATACCTATTCCTTCATCCGCTACCGTCAGAATGGTTTTGTCTGTCGTCTCCATGACTCCGACTTTTATACTTTTTCCTCTGCCTGTATACTTGATGGCGTTGGAAATGAGGTTTCTGACAACAACGGCAAGCATCTTCTCGTCGGCTAGAACGTGATGCTTAAGATCGATAAAGGATGATTCAAGGAGAATTTCTTTCTCATTGCAAAGAGGCTGCAGGAATGAGATGATGTCAGTCACAAGCTTTGCAAGATCCACATTCTTGATCTCACATTTCATCTTATTGTCTGAATTGGATGCCCATTGCAGCAACTTCTCCATCTCCGACTGTATTTTCTCTGCTTCCAATGTCGCTTTTGAAATAAGGAGACGGGAATCTTCTTTGTTTGGATCGCTCGACATTATTCTGCGTAGTGTGGTAACGATGGCAAACATCGGATTTTTCAAGTCGTGTGCCACCACCGACACCAATTGATCCTTTAGCTTCAGTGTGTTGAGCAGCGATTCGTTTTTCTCTTCGATGGCATTTTTCTGTTGGATCAATGTCTCGTTGGCATTTCTAAGATCGACGGTTTTCTTGTCGACTGCTTTCTGCAACTCTTCTTTTCTCCTTTTCAATGCTGCCACACGTCTGTTGGAAATGAAGAATCCGAGTGTGATGAACAGAATGGTGCAGAACAAGTAGAAATATGTGGATTTCCACCATGGTGGCAAAACAGATAATGGCAGAGAAATTTTTCTGAACAAATTGCCATTTGCTGAGAATACACCTACTTCGAGATTGAAATCTCCGTCTGGTAATACATCTATTGTGATTTCTCTCGAAGATGCCACTTTATTCCATATCGTATCTGCCGGCATCACACGGTATTTTAGACTGTATGTGTTTGGCTCGGCATAGTTCACCATGTCAAGCTTCAGAAGCAAATGCGTCTGTCCGTATTCCAACACGATTTCAGAATCATTGCTGATGGATGTTTTCTTTCCATTGATGTATAGTTCGGAGAACGACAGATGTTCGGTCGCGTCATTATTGATGAATTTGGGATTGATGCATACAAAACCATGCTTGCATCCGAACAGGAGTTTGCCATCGTCTGATACATATGATGCTTTTCTCACGAAATAGTCGCCGGATAATCCTTCCGCGGAGAAGACTGTTTCGTATCTCTTGTTCTCATAATTGATGGATAAAATTCCGTCGGCACTTGACGCCCATATCTTATTATCATCCGTTTTGACGAAGGAGAAATACTCTCCAGATGGCAGGAAATCAAGAGCCTCATAAGATGAATCGTCTGCCGCAAACCAAAATATTCCTTTGTTCGCCAACACAAAATATCCATCTTGATTGTTTTCACAACTTTGCAAAAACAGCAACGGGTTCTTTGAATTGGTCAAAGCAATGTCTGGGTATACAGGTTTGAAATATCCATCTCTGTTGCTCCAAATAGTGCGAGACGAGAGAATCCTTATTGTGCCATCAGATAGCTGAATGGCTTGTTCCATCCATAAATCTTGGGAGTCGTTGAGCAGTTTAGGGTCCAATTGCACATTGGAAAGAGTATGGCCATTCAGATTGTAGACACCGTAACCTCCAGTGGAAAGCAGATACGAACCGTCTTTCATTTTCAGGATATTTTTGACGGTATTGACAGGAGTGGCTATTTTATTGGTTTCTAAAGGATGCAATTTGCCATCTTCCAAAGTAAGATAGACGGGATTGCCGCCCCAGAATGCGAGCAGATATCCTTGCTGATATTTCTCTATCGCCAACACATTGTTGGAAGGTAGACCATTGTTCACACTCCACTGTTTTAACAGATTGTTGTTGGCATCGAGCAGGAGTAGGCCAGCACCGTCGGTTCCCATAAGCATTTGTCCATTGCCACACGGGAAGAAACATGTGCCAACAGATTTAGGGATGCCCAATTCGATAGAAGAGAAACTCTTTGCTTCCGACATGTTGTCTATACACCAGATTCCATTGTCGTTCGTGGAAACCCAAGCCCTTTTTTTGCTGTCGATGAAGATGGAACTGACTTTGGAGATAGATGCGTCGACTTTATTAATCGGCCTTATTTTTTCGAAAGAGAGATTATTGTTTATGAATGTGGATTGCCATAATCCATCACCTGAAGTGCCGATGAGGATAGTGCTGTCAGACGCTTTGCTTATAGCGGACACCGAGTGAAACGGAGTAGAGACCCTTTCGACGCGGATAATGACTCCATCTTTGTCCATTTCCGCCATCCACAATGAACCTACTGTTGAGCAAAGCAGAATATGTCGGGTGTCGACTTGCAGGATATTATTGATCAGTTCACCAATCTTTTGACGGTAATCAAACAGAGAATTGCCATCCTTGTCGACAATATACACTCCATTGTAGCAACCTATCCAATATCTGTTTTTGAAGTCTTTTGATACAGTCAGTACCTTCTTGTCTGTAAGGTTGTTGCAGATCGCATGAAAAGCCCCGGATTTTTTATCGTATGAAAAAACACCTTTTCCTGTGGATGAGATCAGACAATCACCGTCTGGCTGTATAGAACAGCCTGTGAGATCGAAATTATAGGCATCCTCACCGGCAAATGCAGAAATATCTTTGAAAGTGTGATTTGTGTAGTCGTAAGAGTATATGGTGAAATTAGAACCACCAAAAGAGATGTCTCCGTTTGGCGACACGAATGCGTGGTAAGTGTCGTTACGTTTCATCTCTGGATAGTGAGATTCATCGTAGTTCCTGAATGTGCATCCGTCAAAACGACTGATTCCATAATGAGTAGCCAGCCATATGAAGCCATACTTGTCTTCCACAATGTCATGCACATTGTTGCTCGCTAATCCATCCTCCGTCGTATAATGAAAAAAGTAGCACTGGATTTCCCCATGTGCTCCTACAACGTTGAGCAAGCAGATAAAGAGTGCTGATATGGAATAGAAGAATCTACGCATAGGCATTAGGCACGGAATGTTGAACTACAAAATTAGAATAAAATTTCTTAATTCATAATTCCACATTCAGCATTTAAAAAGGATATCCTATCGCAAAGTGTATAGCCAAGTCTCTTTTGAGTTTTGGAGATGTGATATTCCACTCCCTTGTCGACGGGTCGTAACCCTTCAGTCCGAGGTCGAGGCGGACGAGGATGAACGACAAATCCAATCTGACACCTGCACCCACGCTGGTAGCCAAGTCGTTCACTAATTCATTCAGCACTATCTTGCCGCCTGGCTGGTTGTCATAGTCTTTGATAGTCCAGATATTACCCGCGTCGACGAAGATGGCATATTCAAAAATTCCTTCTGTATGGAATCTGAGCTCAGCTTGAGCAAGCAGTTTGATATCACCTGTCTGATTGAAAAAGTCGGCAGCAATAGAGTCGTTGCGCACATATCTTCCCGGACCCAGCTCACGTGTGCTCCATCCACGCACTGAATTAGGACCACCTGCGAAATATCTACGTTCGTATGGTATCTGCTTGGAATTGCCATACGGACATGCGATTCCTGCCCCGACGTGTACGGCCAGCTCAGGATGGATGCCTAAACGGAAAGTGCGGCTATAGTCAACGTCAAAGCGAGCGTACTGACTGAAAGGCACACCAAAAATCTCATAATACTTGTGTACATTTCCGAATGAATCAGTCTCTTCTTCTTTCACAGGAGAATTGAAAAGTCGCACAAGTCCCGACGGAAGAGTTCCTGACATGTCTATCGTAAAACTGAAATTGGTGCTTGATTTAGAAGTCTTTTTCGCTTTCATCAAGGAAGACGCTGTGGCTGAAGAACTTGAGTATGTGAAAGTGTAGCTAGAGCGAGTGATGAATTGGTTAGTATAGTTCTGCTTCAGCAATGCGTTTGTTTGGACATCCAGATATTGGGTCTGGAACTCTGGCAATATCCAAGGCACGATTGTGTATGTGATATTGTAGAGATCAAAAGTGTGGCTGTAACGGTTGCGACGTGTGGACCACATATATTTCCAATCGAAAGTCAGATAGCGCTTTTTGAATTCAGGACGGTTTTGCCAAACGAAACCGGTGGAGAATATAGTCTTTCCTTTTCTTGCCGCATACGTATCATTGAAGATAGGGGAGAGCACACGTGGAAAAGCAAGAGAACTGTTGATGCTGAACTCAAAGAAGTTTTTCGAGTCTAATCCTTTTTCCAATGCTCCACGCACCATCTCGTACGCGCCGCCGAGGCGGATTCTCCAGATTTCGCTTCCCTTGAAGATATTCTTGTCTTGATATGTGACGTAGGTCTCCACACCCAAGTCGCCGGCAGTGTTAGTGTTGTCGATACCCCATTGGATATAGTATGGTTTTGCGGGAGTGACAGATATGTTTGCGATCAGAGATCCCGGAGCAGTGTCGGGAGAGTAGGTCACATTGGCAGTCTGCACCGCTGATAATCCGGAAAGCGCGGAGAAAGTACGGTCGTGGAGCAACTCACTGAACAATCTTCCCTCGCGTACAAACGTATTGTTGTAGATGGTGTTCGGACGCAAGAAACGTCGCCCTTCAGGAGATACGATAGTGAGACGCTTGTATTGCGTCGTGTCAAATTCGCCCGTGAAACCACGCTGGCTTCCCACCATCACCATCACTTTGCTCATTCGGTAGCGAGTGAGAGGATGTCCCACTTTGGAAGTGTCGATGTGAAGATTCAGTTTCAGATCCACTTCATGTGATCCGAGAGTCGAGTCGACGGAATAGTATAGATTCTCCTTTGTGAAATTATAGTAGCCTTGGTTACGCACGAACGAGACGATATCCCCCACACGGGAGTCTATTTTTTCCGCGTTGTATATCGCGCCCACTTTCACCTTATCGTCGGAGATGAAATTTTTGGAGTGCATGATATCGTCAATCAGACCACCGTCGATCGACTCATCCACATTACGGATCTTATAAGGCTCGCCAGCTTTGATATCATAGACGACGCTTGCTTTTTTCCCATCTTTCTTCACATCATAATTCACGTCGGCGGTGAAATATCCCATATTGAAGAGTTGGGATTTGATCTCTTTGGCGGAGAGTTGTGTGCTCTCTTCCGAGTAGATGACTGGAGGTTCTCCGAATTTTCGGATCAGTTTGTTTATCCATTTCGACGTATCTCTTCCCGACAGCGAATAGAAACGAAGGGAAGTCTTGTTGAAGAACGTGCCCGGAGTGTTCGGTTGTTGGATCACATAATCGTACAGATCAGTGGCGTCGATTTCCGGGTCGTCACATTTCACATCGATATCATTCAGCAAGAAATCACCGTCGGCCACATATTTAGTGGTCGAGCACGAAGCTATGCAGAGCAAAGCGATTGCGGCAGATATGAGAAAAAAAAACCTGTTCATGTCTCTTTACAGTGCAAATTTAGCGAAAAATGAATGATATAAAGATTTTTTTGCATTTTTTCGCCTCTAAAGTTTGGAGATAAAGAAAAAAGTCTTACCTTTGCATCGTTTTTAAGAAACGACCAATCAAAAACGCTGGATCGGTAGCTCAGTTGGTAGAGCAACAGACTCTTAATCTGTGGGTCGTGGGTTCGACCCCCACCCGGTTCACAAAAAGGGACGAAAGTCTTGGAGAGATGTCAGAGTGGTCGAATGAGCCGGTCTTGAAAACCGGTGTACTCGTAAGGGTACCGGGGGTTCGAATCCCTCTCTCTCCGCTGAAGCTTGCTTACCGCAGGCTTTTTTTGTATATTGTTGTTTCATTGAGTGATTCTCATTTGTTTCATTCGGTATGTTTTTTCTCTAAGAGATGGTGTGCGAGTAGGGTATTGGGGATTATTGTTTAGAGAATGCGTAAAATTGATTTTGTAATATGAAAAGATTTGTTTTCGTAATTTTCATTTTTATTGGAGCGGTATTTAGTTGTTTCGCCAACCCGGAACGACGGATTTCGGCTGGTTTGGGAATTGTAGGTCATGCGTATTTGAAAGAACGCACTTTAGAATCAGAAAATTTGAGATATAGTTATCCTGATCCGAACGATACAGGCATATTTGAGTATACAGATGAGGATCTTGTGTTTTCGCCTTTCAATCTTTCGTTTCATTATGGGCGTACTATTAGTGAGCATTGGGATGTCGGCGGATGTTTTGGCTACCACTATCTCAGAATGAAACAGGAGACAGAGATTATCACTTCCATAGGAGAACAGACAAGTCCGCACGGAAATACCTACACTTTATGGGAGAGTTCCCACAAATCTGGAATGCTTAACAGACATATCCTATATATTATGCCTGAAGCTACACTTTATTGGTTCAGGGAAAGGCGTGCCGCAATGTATAGCAAATTGGGTTTAGGTGTGGAATTAGTCGTTGAGAAAAGGGTGTTTACCAATCCGAAAAGTCTGGCACTCGTAAGTGGAGAACCTCATTTTTGTTTTCAAATTTCACCTGTAGGCGTTGAGGCTGGGGGAGAATATTTGCGAGTGTTTGTTGAATTGGGTTATGGTGCTCAGGGCACTTTTCAAGTTGGTATAAGACATATTTTAAGAGAACCGGAAAATATTAAAGAATAGTTTGCTGCCATGGAAAAAAGATATTTATTAAAAAGCATTTCAATCACGATTTTCGCAATTTTCATTTTAGTCAGTTGCGATCCGTCATACAATGTCGATGTATATTTGAAGAATTCAACATCTCAAACAATTTCTTTCCGAGCTATTCATCGTCAAACAAAAGATACAGATTCTATCAGAGATTATTTTCCAGATTTAAGCAATAGAATTGATGCCATCACACTCAGAAGCGGAGAGGAGGTAGTGCTGTTTCATTATAATGAAATGGGCTGTTTTTCTAGGGAAGAGATTTCCGATTATATGAAAAACGTATATAGAGGAGGAATAGAAATCGAGTTCGAACAAGGTGATCCATACGTATATTACCCTGATTCCGCCGATTCAGATTTTCATTCCCCATATGATTATAAGTCTTTTTTCTATCGTGAGAAAGAAGAAGATAATGAAGCTGTGTATCAAGTGTTGTACTAGGATTGTCTTTTTTTCAAAATCACAGGAGATGTAGATACGGTCCGACGTCTGTTTTGCTGTCACATTCGCATATTTCCTCCCAATTTTGCAAGAATCGGGTCAAATATGGTTTTTTAAGGGATGAAAAACGTTAACTTTGCGACTATGAACACAATATTGACAATCACAGGATCGGACAGTGCCGGAGGAGCCGGCATTCAGGCGGATATCAAGACAATCACTTCTCTCGGTGGAAAGGCTCTTTCCGTCGTCACTACTCTTACAATGCAAAACACTCTCGGCATCCAGGATTATTATGATATCCCGGCTGAGATCGTCGAGCGTCAGATTGATGCTGTGGCTGAAGATATCACTCCATTTGTGTTCAAAATAGGTCTGGTGCGAAATATATACACGTTGGAGGCTGTGGTCAGATGTATATCACGCTACAAACCTAAGTGGGTGCTCTTCTCCCCGGTTGTTTATTCTAGCTGCGATGAGGTGTTGATGAGCGATGAACTGATCGAAAGGATCCAGCGTACTCTTGTGCCGTTGTGTGATGCGTTGGTGGTGAGGGAACGAGACAGCGAGCGATTTGACGCGAAAAGGCTTATCGTGGCTGATAATAGTCACGGCCGATGCAATGAGTTGTGCTCTGCTATCGCCACTATGCTTTGCCGGGAGATGTCGTTCGACGATGCGGTGAAGAAGGCTAAAAATGTGTTGCCGACGGGAGTGAACTCTGAGATGTCAAGCCGCTGCACCTCTCTATACAACAGCTTTGTCAAGATGCAGGAGGTGGAATGCAAAAACAGCCGTGATGTCAATTACTATGCTTCTCGTCTTAATGTGTCTCCTCGATATTTGTCGCAGGTGACGCGAAGAGTAGCGTCTCAATCTCCTAAATCAATCATTGATTCCACTTTGCTGGGCAAGATAAAGGATCTGCTCAAAACGGATAAGACCATCCAGGAGATCGCCTCCCAACTGGGATTCTCGTCGCAAGCCCATCTTTCCAACTTTTTCAAGCGTTTTACGGGAGCATCTCCGTCGGATTTCCGAAAGATCACGGGATAATGAAGGGAATTTCTTGATCTTATATCGCTTCCCTCGGAAAATATCATTTTTTCTTTTCTCCTATTTGAGACGGAAGGAATCCATAGTAATCTCTGAATTTTTTCGTGAAATATGAAGGGTCGTTGAATCCTACCTCATAGGCCACTTCTGAAATTGTTTTGTCGGAATTGGCGTTTTGCAGAATCTGGAATGAACTGTTCAATCGATATTCCATCAGCCATTCCATCGGGGTCTTTCCAGTCATCGACTTCACTTTTCTTGTCAGTGTGGCTTTGCTGACGGTAAGTTTGCCAGCCAGTTCGTCGACTGTTATAGTGCTGTCTGTGTAGCATTCAGACACTTTTTCCATGAACGACTGCAAAAATGGATGGATCTCATTCTTTTCCACGTCATCTTTATTCATCGTCTGCTCTTTCATTCGTGTCGACATAGAAGCCTGCATGATAAGTTTCTGATGCTCCTGACGCACTTTTAGGATATTGGTCAGTTTCAGTAACAATTCCAGCTGACTGAATGGTTTGACTACATAATCAATGGCTCCACAGAGCAATCCCAACAGACGGTCGACAGCGTCGTTTTTCGATGACACAAACAATATTGGAATATGTTTTGTCCGTTCTGAGGCATACAGTTGTTTTGCCATTTCTGCCATACTCAATTCAGATTTATCCATATCGCTCACAATGATATCTGGCAGTTGTGAGTCTGCCACATTCACAGCCTCTGCACCGTCTGAAGTGACGATGACATTGAAGTAGTCGCTCAGCATTTCTTTTATCTCAAGTCGGGTCTTTTCATTCTTGTCGACAATAAGAACGGTGTTCTCCTCCCATACCGACTTGTCTTCTATCATCTCCACCACTTCGTTATGAGTCAGATGCGTCATCTCGTCGTCGCTACTGCTTATGACTGAGAATAATGGGTTGTTCAAGTCGTGAGACAACACATTGATCAGTTTCCTGCGCTCTTCAATTGTCTGGTTCAGTTTTTTGGTCTGCTGTTCCATCTTTTGTCTCAATAGGAGAGTCTTTTTCCTGATATAAAATGAAAGACCGAGGACCAAAAGTGAAATGGCAATGAGAGTGAACCACCATGTTCTCCACCATGGTGGCAAAACAGTTATTTTCAAAGCGATACGTGGATAGCTGTAATTCATATTCGCACGTGATGCCTCCACCTCCAGTGTGTATGTGCCAGTGGGAATATAGTTGAATGAGAGAGTCCTGGTATCTTTCATAGGGATCCATTCGTCTTGTAGTCCTACCATACGATATCGCAATTGCACTTTATCATACTTAGCGTAGTCTATCACATCTACTTCTATTCCAATGTCTTTCATCCAATACTCCAATTCAATTCCGTCCATTTCAGACAAAGCACCGTCTTTCAGGACAGAAGATCCTGGCATGATTTTTTTTCTTGCGACGTAAAGGCCGGAGAAAGAGATATGTTTGACGGTGGTGTCAGGAAAGATCTTCGACGGATTGAAACGGTAGAATCCATTTGTCGTGCCCAGACAGATTCTTCCTTTGGAATCTATGAAGCTTGATTTTAAATAGAAAAGATCATGGTAGTTGCCTGGAAGATATTCAAAATTCTTTTGTTTGGGGTCGAAAGAGATTATCGCGCTGTAGGAAGCCAACCAAATTCGATCGTGGCCGCCACATTTGAGAATTCGATAATTGTCGTCAGGGATAAAGGAGAGTGTGTCGAAGCGAGTTCCGTCTGATGAATAGTGGAAAATGCCAGGGTTGGTGCAGACGTATAGGTTTCCGTCTTCGTCAGTGTCTGCATCGATGATGTTATAGGGTGAATGTGACTGCTCTTCATAAAGTTCTGGACGGATTGCCTTGACTTTTTTGCCATCGTAGAGCCATAGCATATTTGTTGCCAAAATCCACATGTATGAATCTTTTCCCTGATATGTACGAACTATCCATTTGCTATTCAGGTCCTTTATGGAATCATCCTGCAATATTAGTTTTTCCCATAGTCCCGACGGGCGTTTCAAATAAAGGTCGTCATTAGCGGTGTTTCCCCAGATAGTGCCGTCTTCCGATTTAGATACATGGAAGAAAATTTTAGACGGATTAGAGATGGTGTCGTAAGAGATCTCCGATGAAATGCCTGTTTTTATATTCAGGGTTTGAATGCCACCTCCCCACGTCGACACAAATATGTTGTCTCCCGTCGAACAGATTCCTGTGACATTGTTGTTTTTCAGAGAATAGTGTTGTATATGACGTAGGTCGGACGACACAGAGTAGACTCCGTTTCCGTCGGTGCCAACCAATAGGTTTCCATTCGCATCTTCAGCGAAAGAAGTGCACATGTTGGCAGGAAACCCGAAATCACCGGAAAAGATAATGTTGTAGTCATCTTGTGGATGTACACACCATAATCCAGTGTTGTGTGTGCCAATCCATATCGCCCCATCGTCGCCCTCTGCCAAACCATATATTTTTTTTATTTCATCAGACGTGCCGTTGTAAGGAATCACGGAATTGAACACTGTATTTTCGGTTAACGAATCTGCATACCATAAACCGTCGCCATCTGTGGCAAACCATATGCGGCCGTCTTTCCCTTGCAAAAATTTTGATACACTTTTGAATGGTACGGATACTGATGTTTTTTGAGACAGGTCGTCTTTTGAAAAGATCCATATCTCATCTTCCATAAAAGTCACCGCTATTTTATCTTTATCAATTGGCATCACACAAGTGACAGGGTGGCAATTATCATGCTCTTCATCAAATGTACGCAGCACGTCTCCTTGTTCATCATATATTGTCAGCTGATTGAAAGATCCTAACCAGAAGTGGTTGTTTGAGTCTACGTATAATGAAGAGATGAACGGTGAATGGATTGAGTCGTAAGCGGCAAAATGAGAGTTGAACCGTCCGCTTTTTTCATCATATTTGAATACATGTTCGGTTGAAAACACATAGTAGTCTCCTGATGGCGAAACACATGTCCCCTTCATTTGAGAATAGCCCAGTGTGTCCATTTCGTCTGGCATCAACTCTACGAAAATATCTTTTTTGCGATCGTATTCCTGGAACATTCCGCCGAACCCGCCAAAAACGATACGGTTATGTCCAATATGTCTGACGTAGTAAATGTCGTCTCTATGCAGGGACGGGTATTCTTTTTTACGATAATGTTTGAACAGGGATCCATCAAAACGGTCGAGTCCAAAATCTGTTCCTATCCAAAGAAAGCCTGTCGAATCTTTTGTTAGAGAAAACACAAGATTTGAAGAAAGCCCATCTTTTGAAGAAAAATGGTCAAATCTTGCATATTTCACATTCTCCGCTGAATAGACGGAAAAAACAATCAATGAAAATATTAGAAACAAGGCTCGCCTCATGGTGTATGTCTCATGGTTTGTGATATGAAGATATACAATTAAATTGAAATTCAAACGATAAAGTCGAATTTGGTTTTAGATTGCTTGAAAATCAAGAGAAAGATTTCAAAAAATTATTGGAGTGATGATATTGGCGGAGACCTGTGAGATTTTAATGAGCGAAAAGAACAAAGTAAAATGTGTGAGAATCTCTCCCCACACATTTCTCTTTAACGTACTATAATTTATTTAGTGAATTTAAATACTGCTCCATTTTCCAGGCACAGTATATAGATTCCAGATGGAAGATGAGAGATGTCTATGCTGTAGTCATCTGAGAATCCTTGGCATACCACGCTTCCTGTCACGATCATTATGGTAAATGATTGCTTCCCGCAGTTTGCCAGAAAGATCTTGTTCCCATCAAGATAGATGTCAGTTTTTAACGTGTTTATGTTATCAATTGAGGTATGCAGAGATTCTGCTTTTTTCTCTCGTGCTTTGTTGAAAAATGAAATCATATCCGGACATTTGTCTTCACTGACTCCATGTTGTCCTCCCGTCGGAATATATTCGCATTCGACGCCTCCTTTTTTCAACTCATCATACAACATCTCACTTTGACATTGTGCCACGATAGCGTCAGCTGAGCCATGCACAATCATATATGGAGGATCGCTAGGGTCAATGAATGTGACAGCTGTGGCAAGTGCATATTTGTCCGGGCATTGTGATGCTGAACAGTTGCCAAACAATGGTGTGATGAAACTGTTCAAATCCATCGCATTTCCACAGTTCACTTTATCCAGGATTACAGGTCCCGACCAGTCACACACTGCATCCACACTGCTGCTGAATTCTGTGAAATTGCCGATATTGCCTTCAATGTCCATTGTCGTAGAACCGACCGTGTACTCATTTTCAACATTGCGAGATGTACCCATCATTGTCGCCAAATGGCCACCTGAAGAGAATCCAGAGATAGCTATGAATGATGTGTCCACTTTTAATTCTTCTGCGTTTCCTCTCAGATAACGGGCTACTGCCTTTATGTCGTTTATCTGACCTGGCCACTGCGCGTCACTGTTCGAACGATGGTTTGGAGTCACGAAAATATAGCCTGCCTCCACAGCCGCTTTTCCTACGGATCCCAAATCTGCATTCCCTTTACTGTTGTTGCTCGACCATGCACTACCATAGATGTGTATGATTACAGGATAAGAGTCTTTTGCCTCTTTAGGGTAATAGACATCCATTGCATGATAGGTTTTGCCATCTCCAGCATAGTTGATGTCTTTCTTAGACGGATACGAATTGAGATTTTCGCTGTTGCCATATCCGCCAAACCCATACTGTGCATACGAATACATGCCACACAGGGATAAAATAGTAAGTAATAGCTTTTTCATAAACTGTAACTTAATAATAAAGTGAAAGATTGAGTAGCAATTCACATAAAATATATGTTGAATTGCACCGTCAAAAATAGTGCTAAACGACAAATTGGGATGGTAATGTGGTATCAAACTCTGGTAATCTAGTATAATTGTTCCCAACTCGTCAAAATTGTATCCTCTTGTGGCTGTTTTTTGCTTATTTGTGTGATTGTGTCTTAATGTTTTGTGCTTTTAGTAGGGGAATTTCCTATAGATTCACCACTCTGCCGACAAA
>JAEEGL014559771.1_pt1 | contig 54358 bp, 38 predicted proteins | sample 9134231 | NCBI WGS metagenome assembly JAEEGL01 (sample SAMN16246548, study PRJNA631951) | gut metagenome | biome: gut microbiome; feature: rumen; material: fiber-attached | host: Bos | place: Iran: Karaj | collected 2018-10
CCATTTGCCAGAATGACCGGGCTGTTGGGATCCACTTTCTGCTGGTTCACATAGGTACCACCAGGCGTCATGCGATCTGAAAGACGATATCCCGCATCCGTTTTTTCGATCACGGCATGGGTACGCGATACGCTTGGATCGTCGATGCACAGCTCGCAGCTGGCCGTTTTTCCGATTTTAATGGAACCGGAAACGTCCAGTTCCTCGACGCGCGCAACGCCGCCGTTCTGATCTAAAATTTCAAACTTCATAATTCCACCGCTCGTTTGGCATTTCTGCAAATGCCGATTACCGGGTTATCAGAAAAACTGGTCTATCCAGCCACCCGAAACCGGGTGGCCGCATGCATTCAAAAAAGCAGATCGACTAGATTTCGTCGACGGTTTTACGCATTTCGTCGACAAAATCCTCGCGAGCCTTAATGAGGCTGGACAGCTCGTCGAGTTCCTTGACGTTGATGTTCGACTGATTCGGCATCATCAGATCGCCTTCGATGCGGTCATCTTCGAATGTAATCGTCTGCATTTTCTGACCATCATCCTGAGCCATCGCATTGCCGCTGCCCAGTATGAATCCCATGAATATGGCCAAACCAATATATTTTTTCATCGTCTGTCTCCTTATGTAAATGCAGCGTTCGACTAAATTTTGTCGACAGTTTTACGCATTTCGTTACCAAAGTCCTCGCGAGTCTTGATAAGACTGATCAGATTATTGGTATCATTGACTATGATTTTCGCCTGATCCGGCATGTTCAGATCGCCTTCGATGCGGTCATCTTCGAATGCAATTTTCTGCATTTTCTGATTATCATCCTGAGCCATCGCATTGCCACTGCCCAGCATGAATCCCATGAATATGGCCAAACCAATGTATTTTTTCATTGTCTGTCTCCTTATGTATCAGTCCTTCAGACACATAACCGTCTTTATTATATCACAATTTTCAACAGTTCTCAAACAGTTTATCGAAGCGGCGGTATTTGTCGAAAACCGTTCAGACTACATTTTCTTTATTTAACGGCCTGCGGCCGTAAGCACATATTTTTCGCGGCTACGCGCCGCACGCGGTTAGGGTTGTTGTTGCGCGAACGCACCTTGCATTTCTTTTATCTGCAAAATAAACGAATCGCCAGAACCCCCTATGATAAACGGTGATTCTGGCGATTTATATTTCAAAGCAGCACCTTATTTCTTGCTGTCTTTACCATCCTTAACCTTGGTGGCGCTCTTCATATTCATCTTGAAGAGACCGCGTTCGTCTTTGCTGGCTTCAATCACGTATTTGCGGTTGGCTGTAAGCGTCTGCATCTGAGCACCGCGGATTGGTTTGGGATTTTCGGGCTCACCCTGGAAAGCGAAGAACTCCCAGTCGTTGCCCGATGGCACCGTGGTCTCGCCCTTCATATCGGGGCAAATCAGCACGCCAACGCGGCGCATGCAAACCTGGAAATCGGGCGCTTTCTTGCCAGTTTCGAACGCCAGCACGGTTTCGCCAATGGAATCGTGAAGCAGCACGACATCCATCTGCATCGACCCAAAGCCGTCGGGAACCACCGAAATCTGCATGGGTTTGCGCTGTTCACGCGTAATATAATACTCGATGATATCGCCATAGGGCACGGTCGCAATCGTGGTCGGATCCGAATATGACTGGCCGCCGGTATCGATGCGAACGCCATACTGCTTGTCTGAAACCGGGAATTTTTTGAGCGAGCAATCGGTGCCGCTAATCACTTCCGCTTCTTTCTTGAGCTCGGGAATCGTGACCGTATTGTTGCTGTCGTTGCCCCAGATAATATGCATATGTTTGGCATAACCGCTTTTTTCGAGCGTGAGAACATGCGGATAACCAAGGACGACATCTGAAATTGCGCCGGGGAAATTGCTGATCAAATGGCCGTCAAATGTAACGCGCAGCCCGCCGTTTGTGATCTCGCGGTCTGTGAGTCTGAACGAGATCTGGCCTTTTGCATAAAGCGTATCGGGCACCATCTGGATATCGATGGGATCCGTGACATCCGTTTTGCCGTCGAACGTCTGGAAATAGGGCACCATACCGCTGGAATAGGCGAGCACGGTATTGCGGTGGCCGGTTGCAAACTGCGCGGTGCTGCCGTCGATAAGGACGCCGTTTACAAAGACATCGTCTGCCGCGCCGCGATTGATCGTCACCGAGTAAGTTTTAAGCTCGGCGCGAATCGGTTCGGCTTTGACGGGTTCTTCTGCGGCCACAGGCTCATTGGTGGCTTCGGATTCACCGGAATCGCTTGTCACGAAATGGATAATCAGGCCCAAAAATCCCAGACAAATCACCACACCGACCAGAATCAGTCCGATTGGCGCCTTATTGCTCGCCCCCGTCGCACTCACGTTGCCGTACATTTCGTAAAGCTCACGCTGTTTTTCGCGCTGGCGCAGCAGCTCATTTTTGTTTTGTTCTGCGCAATATGCTTCGTATTCGGCGCGTTCCTCGGGCGACATCTGATCGAGCATGGCCTGGAGCTTTTCTTCATCGCTCATTTCAACGTCGTCTGCGTTCGATGAAGCGCTGGCAGCCGGGGTCTTTGGTTCAGATTTTGGCGGCTGCACAGGTGCTGCAGGCTTTTCGGCACGCGCAGGTTCCGGAGGCGCAACACGGGATACCTTCTTTGATTCCCGCGATTTCGAAGCAGATGCAGCGCTGGTCTTGTTTTCGTAGTTGTTCATTGGCACCGACAAAGTCGCTTCGGCAGTTAATACGCCCCTGGCAACTTCTTCAGACTGTTTTTCGTATTCGTCCATCGGGGCCGATATCGTTTTTTCGGCGGTGAGCACTTCTTTGGCCACATCCGGCGTCTCGGACGCAGCTTTGGGCATTTCGATCGACGAAAAACTGCCGATTTCGGATGGCACCGAATTCATCGCAGGGATGCTGTCCCATGCATCCATCTCGGCAACCGCCTTCATGATTTCGTTGGCAGATACGACATCCGTCGGCTCATCATCGGCAGGTATAAATCGCGATACATCCTTCACTGTGCTGTCGAGATCGAGGGCATCGTCGTCGAGCGAAACGATTTCGGCGACAGCACGCTTTTGCTGTGCATTCGCCTTGGGATCCTTTTTGGGGAAAGTAAAGCTGGGTGCCGTAGGCAGCTTCGAGAGTTTAGGAAATTTCGAGCCGCCTTCTGCAGGCTGTTTCTGCTGTCCACTTCCAATCTTGGGTATATTTTTCCCATCCATTACTTTTCCCTTTTCTTTTTGATCTGTGACATATCACAGAAATTCACCAGAAAAGCCGCCAAATACCATTAAATGCCGGCATCATCTGCGTCCGGAAACACCACGACAATTCTGTATGCACCCCAGACTAATCGACATTTTTACTTCAAATCACGGGATTGTTCAAATTTTATGAGTGATATCCCCCACTCACATCATCAAAATGCGAAGGCTTTGGCAATTGCCCATCGATATGATATGAAACAGGCGGCAATTTTGCCGCATATTATGGAGAGTAGAATGATTTTTGAATATGCACCACAGGGCGTTTGCAGCCGTCTGATGAGATTCGATATCGAAGACGACGTTGTTGAGGATTTACAGGTCGAAGGCGGATGCGTCGGCAATCTGCGCGGCATTGCGAGATTAATCAAGGGGATGCGCATTGACGAAGTGATCGAAAAGCTCGAAGGAACGCTGTGCCGAAACAAATCCACGTCATGCCCCGATCAGATTGCCCAGGCGCTGAAAGCGTATCGGGCTTCGTGTTCAATCAGCAATTAGCAATCGGCAATCAGCATTTGCAGTTCAGCGCACAATTTGAGGCAACATGCAGTGGCAGCGCGTATGGCATTTTGCCATAGCGATGCCGGGCCCGGCGTATCGCAGATAGCCGGGCAAAAAAAAGGCGCCAGCCGAAGCTGACGCCCAAATATCGCGAAATTGCAGCGAATTAGCGGCCGCAGCGCGAAGGAATGTGGTACCAGTAGTAACCGAGTTCGTCGCTCCAGTATTCGCCGTCGAATTTCCAATAGAGGTGTTCGTCGTCGGCTTTGAGTGCGGCGTTGACTTCGGTCTCGAATTCGGCGAGTGCGTTTGGATCCTGCTCGCGAAGTTCGGCGCGCTGTGCGTATTTTTCGGTTGTTTCGATTTCGATATCGAGTGCGGTATTCGAGAGGCGGCGGAGTTCTTCCTGGAGGGATTCGAGACGCTGCTTGCCTTTCTTGCCTGCTTCTACGATGGAGAGCATACGCGCGGCTTCGATTTCCTGGACCATGTTCTGTCCGAGCTGTGTGCTTGCGATGGACTTGTCGGCCTTGATGCGTTTGACTTCGTCGTCGAGCATATCGATGTATGCCAGACCGCGCAGAAGCTCGCGATCCTGAACAGAGGCCTCGAGCACCTGCTGCAGCGTGGGATCGTAGGAATCTTTATCGGCTTTACGAACCATCTGGAGGAACTCGTAAACTTCTTCGGGCTGGAAGAGTCGGCTGACGAGTGCATCGACCTGTTTTTTGAGGGGATCGTAAGTGGCCTTATAGTCGCTGAGAATATCGACGACGCGGTCGTAGTGGCAGTTGGTGTAATAAATCGTGGCCTGAAGCAACATGGCTTCGGGATAGTATTTATCGTTGAAGAATGGGCTGTTGAGGGTGAGGAGCAGACCGAGGGCCTTTCCGAAATTATCGACGCGATAGTAAGCCCAGCTGGCCTCAAAGAGGGATTCGAGCCACATGTCGCTGTTGCGGGAGAAAGCGTTGTAATACTTGAGAGCGGTTGTCCAGCTGTTGGCGGCTTTTTCGCGTTCGCCGGCTTTCCAGAGTGAGGAACCGACCTGATAGAACACGCGGGCGAGAGCGGCGACTGTGTATTCACGCAGACGCAATTCGTCGTTGGTGAGTTTATCTTTCTGGGATTTGGCATCGAGCCAGCGCAGCACTTCCTTGAAGGAATCGAGGGCGGGCTGTCCCTTGCTCTGGCGGACGTAGGTCACGCCTTCGAGATAACGTGCTTTGGGATAGAATTCGCTGGAGTCTGCGACGTGACCGACGAAGAAGATGACGTCGTCGAGCTTTGACTGACGGTATGCAGCCATGCCGAGCAGATAACCGAGTTCCGACAGCATCGAGGGCTGAATTTCGGTCGGGAATTTGTTGAGATAATTGTCGTAAATGCGCGAATAGCGGTTGGGCTCACCGGGGAGGGTACGGCCGATCAGAACGAGGTAATTGAGGGTCTGCATGAATTCGGCCGACGAGGGACCAGCCTGCACCACCATATCGAAGTGGTTGAGGGCTGCCTGATGATAACCGGCTTCGTAGAGTGCGCGACCGAGCTCATAGTGGAGCTGCGGAGCCAGAGCAAACGACGCATCATCGCCCTTGAGAACGACATCGTTGAGAATCTGAGCAGCCTGAAGGAACTGCTTGGAATCGATGAGGTTCTGAGCGTCTTTGTAACGCGCATAGGCTTCGGAAGAAGTATCGATCTTTGCAGGCGCTGCAGCTGCCGAACTGCCGCCGCTGTCGGAACCGAAATCGAATCCGGCATCGCCGCCGGCATCATCACCGAAATCAAAGCCGTCCTGTGCCTGGACAGACATCGGTGCAAGTAACAAAGCGACTGCAAATAACGCGGTGCGCAAGCTTCGTTTTCCACTGTTCAGCTGCATATTAAGTCTCCATTTGGCTCAGCCAGTGCTGATTACTATCCACATCCTCGATAGTTGGGTCGTAAAATCTACGCCATTTCGCGGTATAACACGATCCGTGCATCTTTGTCAACGGATGCGCACATCCTTGCACAAATTCCGTAACTGTTCTGTCTATCTATTTCTTTTTTTTTGACGGCTTGCGCCGTAAGCGCATTTTTTGCGCGGCTACGCGCCGCAGGCGGGCAGGGGGCGTTAAAACATGAACGCCGTCGGCGTTCAATATCAATAGCCCCCGATTGGCGTATCACGCCTATCGGGGGATTGAGGCATTCCTATCTTTTTTTTCCAGTTTTTTGCCAGCCCAAAGGGCTGGCAAAAACTGGGAGAAAGAGAACGCACACATGGTCCCCCCGGCGCTGCCGGGGGCTATTGATATGAAAGCCCTCACGGGCTTTTCTTAAAATCGGGTCATTACCAAATTCCCGGCGCTCAGCCCGCGAGTATTTGGTTGATACAGTTTGAAGCCAGACAAAGCCCGAAAGATCCGGTCACCGTAATCATGCTGCCAAGCTGCGGGCGGCGAACCACCGCACCCGATTCGGGATCGCTCGCATTATGCGACCGCTCGATGGCATGCTCGATCGAATACACACAATGAATGCCGCGCTCAACCCCGAGTTTTCTCAGGCGTTTGCGCACCTCGCGGGCCAGCGGGCAAACCTCGGTCTGCGAAATATCCCCAAACCGTATCAGCTCGGGATGCAGTTTGCGCGCAGCGCCCATGCTGCTGAAGACCTCGGTTTGATTCGCACTGCACCACGCCAGCAGAGCCACTTTGGCATCGATCGTATCGATCGCATCGATCACCGCATCGGGAGGCCGCTTGTCGCTTTCAAATGCGCGGCTGACGATATCGAGGTTATCGGCGCCAATCAATTCGGCACAGCATTCGATATCCAGCCGGGGATTGATTTCGACTAAATGCGCTCGCCCGACCTCCACTTTGGTGCGCCCAATCGTCGCCGTCGTCGCCCCAAGCTGCCGGTTGATATTCGTCTCTTCATAGCGGTCGGCATCGATAATCCGTATATGTCCGATACCGCTGCGCACCAGTGCTTCGGCAGCAAAGCTTCCAACCGCCCCATAACCTGCGACCACGACATGTGCATCCGACAGTTTGCTCAACTGCGCATCACCAACCAGTGCGCGCACACGCGAAAAAATGTTGTCCATAGATTTACTCCGCCACAATTTTAGGCTGGTTGAACCAGCATGAATAGAGCTTGGAGCTTGGAGTTTGGAGTTTAGAGCGAAGGATGGATTTCCACCAAGCCATAAGCCATAAGCCATAAGCCATAAGCCATCCAAATCCACGCTGGTTCAGGAGAACCACAAAAAAAGCCTCGCTCCATGAACATCGTTCACGAGGAGGCTTTTATGATGCTGTGCTACAGCACAAGATCGTTCAAACCGCCAATTACGGCAGAATGATGTTGATCTCGACGCGATCGTTCAATGCGCGGTTATCTTTCTTTTTCTCGTCATAACGCGGAGCTTCTTTGCCCTTGGCGGTTGTGACGATGCGTTTGTAATCGACGCCCTGGGTCACGAGGTAATCGCGGACAGTATCGCAGCGGCGCTGGCTCACTTCGTAAGCATTTTTGCCCTTGGTCTGGGTGTAGCCTTCGACCATGATGGTTGTATCGCTGTATTTGTTGGCGAGTTCAGCGACGCGGCGCAGTGCATCCTGTTTCACGGGAAGGATATCGGTTTTATCCTTTTCGAAAGCAGCAGCGACGACGATAACGGTGCTCTTGAGATCGGTGAAAACATAGCTGGGACCAACGATCGCCTGAGCCTCTGTGAAGAGGGATTTCTGTCTTTCGGCGGCAGCGGCAGCGAGCTGTTTCTTGTCAAAATCGGGCTTGGCGAGGTCATAGGCTTTGACATAGAGCAAACGGGCTTCTTCGGCAGCGGCGCCGGCAGCAGCTCTTTCACCCTTGGAGGCTTTTGCCTGAGCATCTTTCAGACGGGCCTCGGCCTGATCGAACGTATCTTTCTGTGATTCGTCGCCCTTTACGCCGATAGCTTTTTCGCGCTCGATTTTGGCGAGCTGAATGCGCTGTTCCGCATTGGCCATATCGGAGCTGGCGATATTCTTTTTAATGAGGGAGATGCTTTCTTCGAGGCCATTGCGGGTGACTTCGAGTTTTTCCATCTGAGCGTTGAGATCGCGCATCTCATTTTCGGCAGCAGCCTTGCGGTCCTGAGCTTCTTTGAGCTTGGACTGAGCGCGGGCGGTTGCATACTGACGCTGACCGAGGGCAGCATAGGTTCTGGCTTTTGCCTGCTCACCATCCTGCCAGGAGTCGATGGCCTTGTTGGTGAGGTCTGTGCAGCGTTTATAAGCATCTGGTGCATTGCCATTGATGGTGGCAGCTTCCTCGCTTTTACGCAGTTCTTCGAGCTGTGTGAGTTCTTCGGGCTTTTCCTGTGGACCGCAGGAAACGGCCATGGCGGCGAGAACGAGGCACAAAATAAGACTGATGATGTGTTGACGTTTCATGAATCGCTCCTTCTATGCCCTATTTGACATTTGCGTTGCTAAGCTGTGACTGCAGCACTTCTTTTTCGGCTGTGAGCTGCTGAACCTGGGCCTCGAGTTTACCGTATTCGGCTTTGAGCGCCTTGAGTTTGGACTCGGCTTCCATGGCTTCTCCCATTGCGACATCGCGGGCCATTGAAGCCTCGACGAAATCGACATACACACCGATTTTAAGGGAAAGTGCCTTGACCTGGTCGACTTCGTTTTTGCCGATGAGGATGAGGGATTCGTCGATCCAGCTCGAAATCTGAGACAATTCGCTGTTATAGCGTGTGGTCTCACCAGTCTTAATCACGTCCATCCGGTTCTGATACTGCTTGATTTCGTCGCGATAGACATTGATGTCCTGAGCAAATACCTGGCCGGCAGGAATCATGGCCAACAGCATTCCGGCCGCAAGCGTGCGTCCGGAAATTTTCATCCAGTTTGTCATTCTTTTTGTTCTCCTGAAATATTGCCATACACCCACTTGCCCGACGATCCGGACAGTCTGAAAACAATGGATGCGTCGCTCTTTTTTTACCCTGATTTGTTTCGGATTTCAAACATTTCGCGTATTTTTGCGAGAAATTCGTATCGGAATTTCCAGAATCGTTACGCGGCATCATGAATTGCTTGACACAGACGTGTATTTTGCGTCAGATTAAAGGGCTTGCGATGTTTTTTTACCGCATGGCGGATTTGTTTCTATTTGAGTGAGTGATTCCATGAAGGATGCCAAAACGGACGAGCCGAACGCTTCACGCCCAATCCGCAAAGATGACAGACCAGACGAGCCGAACGCATCACGGCCCATTCGTACATCGGCCGCCCGCCGCGGTGCTCGCCGGGGCATGCGTCGTTCCAAAACGCTGGCCGTTCGCGGCCTGACTCGCGACAAAATCGAAGAAGCCCAGCAGATATTCGAGGTTTTCGAGCAGTTCCGCCCGCGTTCGCGCGGCGACTGTCGCAACGCGCCCAGGCCCTGTCCGTGGGTATCGTGCAAATATCATCTTTACCTCGACATCGTCCCGCAATCCGGCTCCATCAAGCTGAACTTCCCCGATTTGGAAGTCTGGGACATGACCGAAACATGCGCCCTTGACGTTGCCGATCGCGGCGGCATCACGCTCGAAGACGTCGGCATGCTGCTCAACCTCACCCGCGAACGCATCCGCCAGGTCGAACACAGCGGCCTTGACAAGCTGCGTTCCGCGCTCGGTGACGAAGCCGACGACGCTCTGTTTGACGAAGCCGAAGACGATATCGAAGCCGAAGACGACGAATCGTACGAAGACGAAGATTATTAGCCGTTGCATGTGTTTTTTGTGATGTGGTGCGGCCTTTCGGGCTGCGCCCGATACGGCCGCTTTTGAGCCCCGCTATTGCACGCTGTGCAATACGCGGGGCTTTTTTATATGCGGTGATTGTGTGGATTTTAGCAGTTTTGGGCAGGTCGTTGGTCAGTCCGGGCGTGCCTGCGGCGCACCCGGTTACACAAACAGATGTAACGCCTTCCAGGCGTGTCTGATTGTTGCAACACATTGATGTATCCGTGCATCGGCGTATTATCAACACTCTGGCAGCATAGAGCCTCGTTTTATGGGAAAAACCCGGGCTGAGGCTCGACTGCATTCAGCTGAAATCCGCGCAGCAGGCTGCGGTTCCCGAACCGTCCCTGAACCGAGCGAATCACACTGTCGACCTCGGTGCACCTGGATACCGCTTCGTCGGATGATGCCGATGAAAGCGACGCGACATAATCCATCCAGGTGCGCTGCACCGGTTCGGAAAGCGGCTTTAAATCGTAGATGCGAATGCCAAATGCACGAATGGCCTGCAGCCAGGAATAATGCTGGCCAAGCAGCATCAGACTGCAGTCGGCGATTTGCCTGCTGGAAACCATCGGATGCGAAAACCGCTGCTGATACTGGTGAAACCGCAGCGATGCATCGCGCACAGTGATTTGCAGCCCGAATCCGGTGAGCTGCTCCGACTGCAGCCCGAATGAGACTTTTTCGGCCAGCGACTCGATGACGGGCCAAAGCTGTATCACATCGCAGACGTCCTGCGGCAGCGTGGTGCCATGTCCAAGCGACTGGCGGGGATCGGTTTCACCAAAGCGCCGCACGGGATCATTTTCAAATCCATTGGCTGCCATCCACAGCGCATTGCCATTTTTTCCGAGCGCATGCATCAGCTGGCGCCTGTCGGATTTGGCCAGCTGCCCGATGGTCTGGATGCCCATCAGAGCCAGCCGGGATGCCGTCGAACGGCCGACGCCAAGCAGCGCCGATGCGGGAAGCCCCCAGATTTGCTGCCGAAATCCGGATGGCGGGATACATGTCACGGCATCGGGCTTTTTCATATCGGAGCCGAGTTTTGCAAAAACTTTGTTAAAGCTCACGCCGATGGAAACCGTCACATCAAACAGCCGCCTGATATCCCCGCGAATTTGGTCGGCAAGCATCCGGCCGCGCGTCACATCCATATCGCGGGCCGAAACATCCAGCCAGCATTCATCCAGACCAAACGGCTCGACGAACGGCGTATGGGAAAGATAGTAGCGCTGGATGTTGCGGGAATAACCCGTATAGACCTCGAAATGCGGTTTAACAAAGCGGATGTCGGGGCATTTCTGGCGCGCCCGCCACAGCGGATCGCCGGTCGCCACCCCACAGCGTTTTGCAGCCTCGGATTTTGCCAGCACAATGCCCCGGCGCTGCGCGGGATCGCCGCATACAGCAATGGGAAGCCCTTTCAGACGCGGGTTAATCGCCATTTCGATACTCGCAAAACAATTGTTGATATCGCAGTGGAATATTGTACGACCGTTCATATGTATATGCTCCAGACGACGGTGCGCTCCAGACCGGGGGGTAGCGGCGTATGCCCGTCTGATTCGGCATTTGCAAAGCAAATGGCGATACAGACGGGCATAGACGCGCAGGGGGTGCTCCCCCTCGCACATCCAATTTACAAGATATTTGTACATGTGAAAGTTTATAAAATCAATACATTTGTTCAGGTTTTGAACAAAATAGGGCAAATGACGAATTTTCGTGTTCTATGCTCGACAAGCGGCAGCTTGAACGCTATTAATATCGGGCGGATAATCAGACATTGGATCTGCGGAAGGCAAATGGAGGCATGCAAATGAGTAGACGTTTTTGGTATTTTCTGGCGGCAGCCGCGATGGCGGTTTCGTGTTCGGATTCGAATTCTGCGGGCGGCGGAGCGGATACGCAGCATGGCAGCAACGAACCACAGGCATGCACCAAAAACAGTTCGTGCCCGATAAGCGGGCAGCTATGCTGCGGCGAACAATGCATCGACGTGAAGTCGAACCCGGATCACTGCGGCAAATGCAATAACAAGTGCACTTCGGGCGTATGTACGGACGGCGTTTGCGGCGGCACGTGCACCGGCGAAAATAAGAAAGCATGCGGCGGCAAATGCGTGGATGTATCGAGCGACAACAACAACTGCGGTTCGTGCGGGCATGTATGCGGCGACCACATGACGTGCAATGATAAAACCTGCGAATGCATGAACGATTACAAGGACTGCGACGGCGACATCCGCAACGGCTGCGAAACGTATGGCGATTACTGCTCGTGCAATGTGGGCGAAGTGTCAGAATGCTACATGTTCTCGGGCGGCCGCCCCGGCGTCGGCATTTGCAAATCGGGCACGCATACCTGCATAGGCTCCGACTATGATGAATGCGTCGGCGGCGTGGGTCCCATCGAGGAAATCATTGGCAATAACATTGACGATGACTGCGACGGTGAAATCGACGAAGCGAGTCCCACAGTGATTGTCGAGACGCCATCGTGTTCGGATCAGCCGTTTTACCCGGCAGACAATGCCACCATTACAGATGCCGATGCGCTCAAGCTTGCCCAGGCGATGGATATCTGCACGACGGCAGCCAGAGACGGGTATGGTCTGATTAGCGCGCAGCTGCTTCATGCCGACGGCAGTGCACTCGAATCTGCCCCGATTTCGGGGATTTGCGGTTCCAATACGACGCTGATTTCGCCGGCGCAGCAAATCGGCGTGACGACGAAGTTTGGCAACCTGATTTCACCGGTCAAGCATGAGACCATGGCCATTCTTTCGTCGGGCAAGGCATCCGGCAGCGAGAATACATCCGACAAAGACTGCATGGGTTCTGAAGTTTCGGCACCAGCAGAATTCCTGGCCGCACACGGCGGTCATCTGCCAGCCAGCTGCGGCACGGCTTCCAGCCAGGGCACCAAAGCCAACGACTCCGTCATGCTCAGACTCAAGCTCAAAGCGCCAAGCGCCGCCAAAGGCTTCAAATTCCGGTTCAAATTCTTCTCGAAAGAATACCCCGATTTTGTTTGCGATAATTACAACGATTTCTTCCTCGCACTCGTCGCAGCCAAGAGCTCAGAAATCCCCAACGATCACAACGTGAGCTTCGATTCGAAGGGCAATCCGGTCTCGGTAAACAACGCATTTTTCACCGAATGCGTCGAATCCGCATGCACTAAACCGACGGGATGCAGCACCTGCGAAAACGGCTCGGACAATGTAAAAGCCTATGTAAGCAATCCATCCAAAGCCGGTGCAACGTCGTGGCTCTATACGAGCGTTCCGGTCGAACCATCCGAAACATTCACGCTTGATCTCGTTATCTTCGATGCCGGCGAGAAATTCGATTCCAACGGCAAACCAGTCGTCACGAGCAGCGGTTTCGGCCATCAGAAAGATTCGCTCGTTTTACTGGATGCCTTCGAATGGCTGGCCGATGAAACGCAGATCATCACAGAGGTTAACTAAAACCTCCGGATTTCAAAGACACAAAAGATGCCAAAAACGTGTGGATGATTCATAATTGTGCGTGCAGAATTCCTTGAACAGAAATTCTGCACGACATCCACCTACATATTTTGATTGGCTTTGTGTAGGTTTTATGGCTATAGCATCTTTTCTGGAGCGTTCTGCCCTGCGGCAGATGGCTCCCGGCTGCAGCCAGGAACCATGAATACGCCCGCGATAAGGCATCAGCTGCCTTGTCGACGATAGAAAACAAAGTCTGTTGATTCTGAATATCGCCCTGGTTCCGGCTCCCCAAACAACGCCGCATCCAGAGGCAAACCCCATAATAACCAGTTCATGTTTGCGTATTTGTTAAAAGGCATTGTCATTGGCCTGACGGTAGCGATTCCGGTAGGTCCGGTGGGATTGCTGTGTTTGGATATGACCGTATCGCATGGTCGGCGTGCGGGTTTGAGTTGTTCTTCGGGAATGGTGGCGGCCGATATTTTGTCGGCAGGCATCATGCTGGCGGGTATCGGTGTGCTGTATGCCTTCATTATGGCGCATGAAATCAGCATCCGGATTATCACCGGGCTGTTTTTTGCGGTGCTTGGCGTCGGTCTGTTTATATCCCGGCACAAGAAACACCAGGCGCCGTCCAATACGAAGCTTGCCGGTCTGACGCTGACTTCTTTTTTGCTCTCAATTTCACCAGCAACATTTGCGCTGATGCTGTTTCTGTTTCCGGCCCTTGGTCTGACGACGCAGTTCAGCGCACCGCCGGTTCTGGCGGGCGTCGCCCTGGGCAGCGCAACCTGGTGCGCCGTGATTCTGGGCGCAGGCAACTTTATCCGCAAAGTGCTGGGCGATAAACAGGCCCGGTTCAAAGGCACAATCGGATGCGTTTTTATCGCTGCAGGCATCCTGTCGGCGATAATGACGATTATAAAATCTTTATGATTTTAATACCCTCCAACACTTTTTTATTATATGAAGCAGGGGACAAAAGAATAGGAACATCGATTTCAGCATCGATAGAGCACAGCGAAACGATATGCCACAGCCATCATTCCAAATCGAAGAAACCGTCGCAGCGCTAGGGTCGTTTCTGAGCATCCAGAACATTGCCCCGGACCGCATCACCTTTATTCAGGAAATTTTTCGCGATTTCTGCAGTTTTACCGAAAAAGCACCAGCATCGGTAACGCCGCAGGATTTTGCCATGTACTCGCAGCTGCACACGCACACGGGCGATCAGATGGCATTTTCGTCGGCGCTCAATCTGATCAAGTCGTTCTGCCAGTCGCAGTCTGCCGGCGAAACGCAGCATCCGGCCGAAGAGAAAAAGCGCACGGCCAAAGCGACCTGCCAGTTTGATGCATCCCCCGAGCTGCTCGAAGCTCTGTTTGCGCCCGAGTTTACGAAAGAAAAACCGCGCAACAAAATCAGAAGCACTGTTTCGTCGTCTGCAACCCGTCCCCCTGTATCTGCAACGCTTTCGCCCATATCGTCCACGCGTTCACCTGTATCCGCAACGCTTTCGCCGGTATCAGGCACGCGTTCACCTGTATCTGCATCGCTTTCGCCGGTATCAGGCTCGCGTTCGCGTGTATCTGCATCGCTTTCTGCAGTATCCGACACAGCCTCTTCGGCCAGCACCGATGCCATCACTGCCAATCCCAATCTGAATGCGATTTCGACGCTGAATACCGACGATATCAAGCCCAAATCGGGCCGCAGCATTTCGCAGAGTTTCGACAAGTTTGATTTTTCGATCGACAAGAATCTGGCCGAAGAACTGGCCCCCAATGGTCTTGAGCTTTCGGATGTGAAGGGGATCAGCCAGCCGCCGCGTTCGCCGTCGGCCAATTTTGAACGCATCTCATCCGGATCCATGCGATCGACTGCCGGCACATCAGCGAGCAGCCGTGCGGTTCCCGGCAGAGTATCATCGGGCGGGTATCACTCGATTCAGTCATCTTCAGACAACAACCGTCCGGCACCGAACAACGGGCACTATCGCTCGGAATCCATTGTCGACGAGCTGTTTTCCGAAAGCCAGGTCGCCAAAAGCGATGCCCCAAATGCGGTTCCGCACAACAACGGTCTTTTGCGCGGTGTCGACAATATCGACTACGATTTTAGCCGGCAAAATATCCGGAACATCCGCGAATCACAGAACCAGGCGATCAATGGCCAGCCCCAGCAATCGGCCAACGAACCCGCAAGCAGCGTATCGTCGTGGATATTCGACGAAAAATACGAAATCGATATTGCACTGCCCAACCCGCAAAAGATGCAGCCGTGCAAAGTCCCGTTGATGCAGCGCTTTGTGCTTCCCTTAACGCCCGTCATCGTCGTGCTCGCCCTGGCGCTGGCCATGGGGTCTATTATTCCGGTCGCCGGTGCAGGATTTTTGCTCATTGCCATCGTCTGCCTGATGATTGCGCTGCCCGCCATGCGTTCGCCCGGCCAGGAAACCCCGCAATCGGCGCTCACCTCGGTATTGAACTCGCGCAATGGAGCCTGTCTGGCCACCGGTCTTTCGGTTACCGCCAGACCAACCTCCGATGCCGAAGATCCCAATCTTGCCGAGATTTGGCGAGAGAATGCCCCGAGTCCAATGGCTGCACTCATCAACCGATTCCGACCGGTAGAGACACCCAAAACGCGAATCGTCAGCGGTTCAGACAGTCAGAATTCCCTCATACTGCTCTATTCCGATGACGCCCAGTATTATCTGGCCCCCATGGTTCGGGTGGGCAATAAATGGTATATCGCGATACCGGAGCCCAAAGCACATAAGCTGAATGGTTAGCTTAGAGCTTGGAGCTTAGCGCTTGGAGCTTAGCGCTTGGAGCTTGGAGCTTAGAGCTTATGGCTTATGGCTTATGGCTTATGGCTTATGGCTTATGGCTTATGGCTTAGAGCTTAGAGCTTTCGGAGACACTGTAGTCCAGTTTATTTCAGGCATTTTTGGAGCGCGGCAAGCCAGGTTCTGGAGCGTTCAAGACCAGATAATTTATCGGTTTTTGCAGCCAGACATGAAGCGACATCCGATGGCACAACGATTTCCGATTCTTGCTGCAAAAGATCCGGATTTTGCGCGGCCAAAGCCAGTGCATGGTTTTTGGCAATTGCAAAGATATCGCGCCATTGCTGGTTTATCGACACATCGGATGTGATGCGTTGTGAAAGATCGGCTACGCCCGGCCAATCTTCGAGCAGCAGCAAATCGCCATACCACTGCATCAATCGCTGTTCACGCTCGGCAATCGATTCGGTCCCCGAAATGATGGTATCCAGCCATGCATCAAATCCCGCAATTTGCTGTGCAGTGAGCCCGGATCTGAACTCATTTTCGTATGCCAGATAAAACCGTGCGACCTCGCGAGGCACCAGGGATGGCGCATATTGCCGAACCGCAGTCACCACTTCGCGTCTGTTGCTCTTGCTCAAAAACCGGGCAGCTTCGGTAAGCGTCTGATACATCAGCGCCGGCACTTTCAAAAGCATCACGCGCGTAAAATAAGCCAGAGTTTCCTGACTCAGCCCCTCGCCGCTTACAGCACGCAGCAGCAAGCCCAGCGAATAGAGCTGCGGATGCGCGACGATCGTTCGTTTTTCGATCACATCACCGATATAGAACGCAGCTTTCTCGTACCTGCCCTCGCTCCATGCCGTCAAACCGGCCAAAAGCCTGCGATATACGATGACTGTTTTGCCGATTTTTCGCGTCCAGTTTTGAAAAGCCTTATCGAGGTTTTTGCGCTTTTTGGGGGTGAAATTCTTGACTATCCACTCGTATTCACTGCGATGATCCTGCATCAGGCGGCTATAAACCTGTGCAAACGCTTTATCCGCATCCTCTTTGTGATGCAGGTAAAGCTCCAGGCGTTTGTAAAAAACCGCGCCCTTGAAGATCTGGCCGATCATCCGCTCAAGCCGGGACAATTCCATAAACCTGTGCTGCTCAAGCGCAACCAGCTCGATCGTCATCAGCCTGGTCATCTGCAGTTCCAGTGTGGGATCCAGCCAGCGATCGGCCCATTTGGACGACAGTTCCTCGGTTTGAGACATCACCTTCAAATCGTCAACGATCTGGCCCATGCCTGCCGTGATTTCGTCATTGTCTTTTTCTTCCAGCCCCCACAGTGTTTGCGCCAAAACCGCATCCAAAGGCATCATCGGCAAAGGGTAGCCGACCTGAACCGCGAAGCAGACGGGCTTTGCACACTCCGTCTCTGCCGTATTGTCGGGTTCATCGGGGGTGCGACCAAGACAATGCGCTTCGCCCGAGACTGCAACCTTTCCGCCGCTGAGCAAAACGTCTGGCGAAAACTGCAAATGCACATCACTGATTCGGTCCGAAACATCGCACATCACATCAAAACGCGCATTAGGCCAATGCAATCCCAGCGATCGATAAGCTGCATTCAGCTTTTTTACCGTTGTAAATGCCCCCGACATACTCGCCTGAGATATCAGCACCGGTAAAATGCTCGCCCACACCAGGGTCTTGTCATGCGCCGAAATGCTCTGATTTTTGGTATCGAAGAAGGCTTCGAGGGTTTCTTCAATATCGTTCCTAAAGGAACCATCTTTTCGAAGCGCAAGCGCCTGATACAGCGATACCATTTGCACCACGGTATCGTCGTGACCGGCATTCTGAATAAGCAGGGCTGCGTTTGCCGTGGGTTTCACAGAATAAGACGAATCCGAATCCAGCACCTCAAATCCCAGCAAACGCATGGTCGATTCGGCAAGCACAGATACATTTGCCCGTCCTGCAGCCACAGCCTCATCGTCACAAACATACGAAGACGCTTCCATATAACCGGTATCCGGCGAAGCTTCAGCATCCGGCGATGTTTTTGGCGATTGCAAAGGCGATGCGGAATCATCAGCTGTCTGAGCGGCCGCATCGGGAACCTGGGCATTGCCAATTGATGACCATACCAAACAAGCAACGGTACAAGCAGCTAAACAGCATTGATAAATTGTTTTTCGAAATCTGCGCATTTGTCTTCCATGACACAACAATGGACAGCCAATACTGTCTATTGCTTAAAACACAGCTATGAAAAAAATCAAGATTCCAACAACAGAAAACAGGGAATCTATACTTATCCTGCACTTTTTTTGACGGCTGCGCCGTAAGCACATTTTCTGCGCGGCTACGCGCCGCAGGCGGTTAGGGGGCGTTGAAACGTGAACGCCCCCTAACGACCCCCGCACGTCTGGGGGCTCTGCCCCCAACCCCCCTTCTTTGTTTCTATGTATTTTTTATTGCGACGCTAAAACGCCATCCATGGCGTTATATCGTCGCCCCGCCGACGTCGTGTCGGCGGGGGAGTTTTTAGCTCATCAGGACGGCCTGCGGCCGTAAAACATTGATTTGGCTACATTTAGCCATGTGCAGAAAATGTATACTTATCCTGTAGTTTATTTTGGATGGCCAAATCTCCTGAACACGTCCCGTTCTCCATACGAAGCGAAAAAAAAAAATCAAAAAAATGCAAAATGTGCGGCCAAAAAAAATTCAATTGCCACATATTATGTATCACCCAGTTCCCCACAATCCAATCACGCTTCAGCCAAAGGAGAGCGCCCATGAACCCCAATACCCTTCGTGTACCATCCCCAAGCCCCGATTATGCATCGGATTTATCCACCCTTGCCAACATCCACAACGAGATTGCATTTGCCCGAACCCTGCCTCCGATTCCGCGGCAGCTGCTTTTGCGGCAGACCACGCACAGCACAAAACTGAACCTCTATCCAACCGAAATCCCGCCAAGAGACCAGGACGACACCGAGACCATCCCGGCCTGTATCGAAGACAGTATTTCCAATGCGCCAAAAACCAGCGAGGAGGATCAAAGTGCATCGATTCAGAAAAGCAGCCAAATGCAGCCGGCGGCATCCCCAAAAGCGATCGTCGGCGAAATCCAGCCCCCCTATCCCCGACCGATCACGCGGCATATACGCAGGCAGCCGCGCATTCCCGCATTGCCACAGCATCCGCAGATTGAGCCGCGCAGTGTATCCCCAGCATCTTCGCGAGTCTACGAACCCCAGACTTACGCCAGTCGCAACGCGATTCTAACGGTGCCATCCTGCCCCGAAGATGATTCGATCGTATGCACGCCACTGGCTCAAACTCACGTCCAATCGCTCAAAAAAACACCGCAGACGCCCCCGCAGCGAACACCTCCCGGAACCATTATCGCCGGTAAATACGAGATCATATCCGAGATTGCCCGTGGTGGATACGGCACGGTCTATCGCGCCAAACAACTGGGGCTGGACCGCATGGTTGCGCTCAAACGCCTCAATTCCTATCAAAGTGAATCCATCGCACAGCGGTTTCTGCTCGAAGCCGATATCATCAAAAAGCTCATTCATCCCAATACGGTGCAGCTCATTGATGCCGGTTCCGACAACGATAATCTGTATATCGTTATGGAATACATCGAAGGCAAATCGCTGCACGAAATGCTCCTGTCCAAACAGACTTTCGATATGATGCGGGCCATCCATATCACCTGCCAGATACTCAAAAGTATCAACGAAGCACATCACTGCAATATCGTTCACCGGGATCTCAAACCCTCCAATATTCTCATCCGGAATGTGATTGGCGAAGAAGATTTCGTCAAAGTGCTCGATTTTGGGATAGCCAAGGCACGGTATAAAAATGCGCCGCTGCTCACGCAGGATGGAACGATCATGGGCACACCGCAGTATATCGCACCGGAATTGTTATTTGGTGATGCCCCGCAGCCATCGGCCGATATCTATGGCATTGGGCTGATGCTTGTCGAAATGCTCACCGGTCGTCCGGTGATGCCCTCCGACATTCAATCCATCGTGCGATTCGCCGCATATCCGGAACCAGTGCAAATACCGGCGAATCTGGCCAATTCCGATCTCGGCCCGATTCTGGAACGTGCGCTGCAAAAGATCCCCGAAAACCGCTACCAAACTGCCGAAGAAATGCTGCTCGATTTACAGGCTGTACAACACAAATACATCATTTTGCCAAAGCGTTCCGAGCAGCCGAAACAGACTCCCAAAACGCATTGGAAACAGAATTTTACCAATATCCACCGGTTCGCATTTATCGCCATGCTGCTCATTTTGACGAATGTATTGCTCGTCGTCAGATTTATACTCTAGGTAAAATCATGCTCACGCTTCAATCTGCACTGAACCAAAGGTTCTGTCTGCCCGACTGTCCTGCCGATCGCTATCCGCAGCTTTCGGAACAACAAAGGCAAACGCTCGCAGCCGCCATCATGATCATGCATGCACATCGCGCCGTACTCCTGTGCGAAGCAACCGGAACCGGCAAAACCTACGTCGCCTGCGCACTCGCCCAATCAATCCAAACGACCGAACATCTGCCTTGTATTATCGTTGCGCCGGCGCACTTGATCCCCCAATGGCGCGACGTCACAAGTGCATTTCAGATCCGGTGCGGGTTTTATTCGTATCAGGCGGCAAGCCTCGGAAAAATCCCCAAACAACCGCAGGAAACACTGTGGATTATCGATGAAGCACATTATCTGAAAAATCGTGCGACGCTAAGATACCGCGCACTGCTTTCGCTCACCTATGCACACAGAATCTGCCTGATCACAGCCACACCAGTATCCATGGGATTCCAGGATTTATATGCCCTGGCATCGTTCTGCGGTTTTCCAAACGACACAGCCCAGCCCGCTCCAAACGCGATTCGCGCATTTGCGCTGGCCATCATGCCGCAAAGCTACGCGCAGCCCCTCACCATCGACGCCAATCCCAATATCATTCCCTCCAATCTGCTCTACACCATCACCCCCGATGAACCAAAACTCGCGCAGTTACTCGATGAAATTTCAAAGATAACGTGGATTGCCGCAGATGAAAACGGCGCATGCATACAGACCGATATCGTCGCCCAAATCCTCATGCACAGACTGCTCAGCCATCGATATGCCTGTCTGCAGACACTCCGGCGCATCGCCAGATACTACAAACAAAAACACCCCGCCAATCAGCTGCTCAGCCGCGATCAATTCCGCAATCTGTTTGGTCTCGAGGGCAATCAGCAATTGCTGCCGTTCACAGATTATGCTTTTGGGGTTTCACTGGACGCATGCTGCCAAAAAACGCTCGCATCTGCCCGTTATCATATCGAACGGGCACAGATGGTGCTCGAATCCATTTGCCAGACCACAGACGGCAAACTCGAATGCATCCGCAGCGAACTACTCAAATCCGCACCAGACCAGCGAATCGTACTATTCACGCAATACGCCGAAACAGCACATTACTATGCCAGACATCTGCAGCTGGAAATGCCAATCGCGCTCGTCACCGCTCAGGGTGCCTGGTACAACAATCACCAAATCCGCACCGAAATCGTGCTGGATATGTTCAATCCAGACAAAGCGCTGCCGCAATGGTGGTCACAGACCGGATTTGCACCGGCCAGAATCATGATATGCACCGATGCCCTGTCGTGCGGCCATAACTTTCATCGCGCAAATACCATCATTCATCTGGATTATCCGTGGAATCCCACCACACTGCATCAGCGCGAGGGACGCATTCTCAGACGCGGACAATCGGCATCACAAATCCGCACGTTTTGCCCCAGACTCAGTCATGCCCCGCGACAAATACTCGCCTGCGAATCTGAACTCATCCATCGGCTTTCGATTCGACAATCCCTACAAAATACCTGGATTTATCAAACCCATGTCGATGCCGAAGAATTCATTCTCACCACCGATACGGACATCCCCGGACTATGGGCAAAATCCGGCAGTCTGGTCTTTCCTGTCGCACCTTCATGCCTGCCAAATGCAGATCATTTACATCTGGCGATTCGCGATATCACACAGGTCTTTCTGCCTGCCATTCGATCCCACCAAAACCAGCAGCTGTGGCAGTTTGCCAAAAAACAACAGCATCATCCGCAAGCCCCAAAAAACATCCGCATGCTCATCGCAAACCTCATCGAATCTGCCGTCCTGCCAAAGCATTTTGCACATGCACATCCACAAATCACATTACAGCATTCCACGGAAAAGCAAATGTTCATATATGATACACTTGTACACCCAAAATCAGACGCATCCATGCATACCGCACCCCTGCTCATCCGAAACCAGAGCCCATGCTTTTGCATACAGATTTATCCACAGCCCCACAGTTTATCCACACAACAAACCCACAACTTATCCACAGGCTTAGGGGCGATTTTGGCGGTCAATCCGGTTCAAAATCGTGTCAAGACTGAAAATTCAAATTTAGCTTAAACCGTTGATTTTATTGGGTTATTTTTTTTGCACTTGAGCAGTTATTTTCTGCTTGACGCATGTTTGCAACCACCGGTTCAAACCCCCAAAACCTGTGGATAAGTGTGGATAATTATGGATAACTCATCGTGCAGATGATGGGTGCATAAAACCTACATCCGGAGTTCAAATGGAAAACGCAGCAATAAAAAAACAACGCAGCAATATGCGCAAATCCCCCAATCACCAAAGCGACAGGCCGAGATCATGGCAGCCGATTCGCAAATGTGCACTCCACTCACGACAGATCACAGGCAGAGTCTCCGAAAATCTGGTCGTCTGGTATCTCAAAAACCGGGGCTGGTTCATCCGATCCCGCAACTACACCAGCAGACATGGCGAAATCGATATCATTGCCTCGCGCTTTCATGCCGATTTGCCCGGTTATCCAACCGTTGCCTTCATCGAGGTCAAATCGAGCACACATGCCAGCGGCCTTGCACCCGAACTCAGTGTTTCACGAACCAAACGAAAGCGTCTGAATGCAACGATTCGCGACTGGATCGGCGAACACCCGAGGGAAAAAGCCATATACCGCAGGGATATCGCGAGTGTCCGGCTGGTGCGCCGCCAGCTGCCGTCCATTCATTACATACCGTCAGCGTTTACCAACGACGATCCCTATGGATGGTAAAACGCAATCTTATCTTTTATGTCTGTCGATCGGATAATCAATCGATCGAACGATATCTTCAAAATACAGCCGGTATGCCGCAAACCACCGCTGCGGACACATCGCATAAAACCTCAGTGTACGGCCGTTTTTCAGCGTCCCCGAAACCAGCATGAACTGCCACATTTCACCGCCGGATCGACCATTCAGCACAGACAGCGTCCCGCTCACATGCGACGTTTCAAATGGATCTGAAGACACCGATTCAAGCGATGTATTCAACACGCTTTCCATCACGCGGATATCCGCATCCACAGACGATTCGTCCTGCAAAAACTCGATATGCCCCCAAACACCGGTATGGTAAGGCACTTTAAAATCCATCGATTCATTGTCGCGAACGAACCGCTGCCATCCCGAGGGCACGGTCACATCGATTTGAGCCGCAGCGCTCAGCTGCACGGTTACAGTTTTGGCAGCGGCCAGCTCAACCATAATCTCGTGATCGTTATACTCTCGCGGCGCAGACGAATCCTGTGCCCAAACAGCCGCCGGAATAATGGCGAGGGCTGCACCCAGCCCAAGACTCAACAGCAAATCACCGGATTTAAACATGTTCTTCATCATCGTATGGATAACATGCAAAAGCGCATGGCAAATCCATGTACTGCAGCGATCAGACACGCCCAACTGCCGGACGTATAAAACGACACGATCGCCGTACACAGCCTAAAAAAAAGCCTCTGCCAGGCAGAGGCTTGAAAAGCGGAAGAAAGCAGCGATTAGAGCGGTTCTTCGGTCGAGATGATGTGCAAGCGGCTTCCCAGACCATCAGTCGTCTTCTCGATTTCACCGAGAATCGCGAGAATCTGAATCATACGTTTGCGATAACGCTCAAGACCATTGGCACTGTCGGTAAAGAGCTTGTTGCGCTCGATCATGATGATCTGATCGGCGAACACATATTCTTTTTTACCCGACTGATCGGCGATTTCGTAAATCAGTCTGGAGGGCAGCGTCAAATCTTCGTCGGTGGTCACTTCAACGGGCTCGGAGCCGGGTTTATCAGCACCTTTCTTGGCTTTGGCCTTGGGTGAATTGGCTTCGGGCTTGTAGGTACGGCTTTCGACTTCATCGGCAGGCACCTGACCTGTGGAGATGAGCTGAGCAAAGACCTTGCTGGCTTCTTCATCGTCGGTGAGTGCGCTCACAACGGTATAGCGTTCCGAAGACGAGATAGCTTCGGCAAGGCGGTTATAGCCTTTTTCGACCAGTGCCTGCGGCGTCACGAGCTCGAGCATCTTTTTGGGATCGACCTTGATGGCGTAGATGATGTTGCGGTCTGTAGCCTTGCGATCACCAAGCAGCGCCTTGATTTCGGTCATATCGTTTTCGGTCTGTTCGATATGTGACTTGAGCAGTTCGGCGAGCAGTGTTGTACCGGCCGCATAACCACGGATATCGCTGAGGGGATTCTGAGCGGAATTGCTGGCCATGACGATGGTATTGGCAGGCAGATCCTGGCTGATATCGAGTACGAAATTGGGGTTGGCGTAATTCTTGATGGTATCTTCAAAGAAGCGCTCATCGTATTCGAGGACGCCGGCGCCCATCGATTCGCTGCGCTGTTTGAATTTCTGCACGAAAGTCTGGAAGGCATTAATCTTGGGATTAACGACTTCATCGACCTGCTGTGCCACGACGATGCGCGTATTCACGTCGGAGCGATCGGCGATAACGCCCTGCCAGCACCAGCCAATGAATGCGCCGAATACGAGCGAAACGAAGATGATCACGCCAACCATTGCGGGCTTGATGCGATCTTTAGGCGGAAGAAGGCTGGCATCGGTCTGATTCATATCGAAATCAAACATTTTACCTGGCTGTTTGACTTCTTCTTCTTCCTCGATAATGATCTGCTGCTGACGTTTGGGCACTTTGGTACCGAAACCGCCGCCGAAGCCGCCGCCGCCGCCGAAGCCGCCGCCGGCACCGCCGCCAAAGCCGCCGCCTGCATTACCGGCAGCATTCTTGGCAGCCATACGCGCTTTAAGGTTATCGAGATCTTTGAATTTTGAATTATTGCTGGAAGAATTCAACGTTCCCTCCTGGGCCCGGTTAATACCAGTTGTATGTGCACTGGCGTTATCTAACTCGACAATGAATGAACGGAATGAGTGATTTCTACGACGGCCTGCTGCGGCTGCCGGTTATTTTTCCACAATGAATTTCGCCAGATCATCGTTGATCGTGGCTGCCGATTTCTGAATCTCGCCTACGAGTCTGCCGATCTCGGCATTACGCTGCTGATATCGCTCAAGTGCATTCTTGGAATCGCCAAAAAGCACCTCACGGTCGATCAGAATCACTTCGTCGGCAAACAGCATTGTCTCACGGCCGTTGCGGTTAAACACGCGATAAATAAGGCGGTTGGGCAGATCCAGCTGTTTCTCGTCGATCAGCTTCTTTTCCTTGCCGGTGGCCACATAGTCACGCATATTGCGCTGCGCTTCGGTCCACTTGTTGTCGGTCTTGAGATCCGTATATGTCCGGCTCGCCTCGTTATCGTCCGTGATGACTTCTTTATAGGTATAGATACCGATCACGCCGTTGGCATACTGGCCACGCTGCGCATTTGCAAGCGCATACACGGCATCCGGCAGAATCTGCATCGCATACGTGACTTTCGCATCATCGCCTTTGTTCTGAAGCTCAAGTATCGCATCCGATTCGGCAATTGTCTCATTCACATGGACGCTGAGCAGCTGGGTAAGCAGCATCGTCTTGGCCGAATAATCGCGCAGACCTGCAAGCGGGTTCGAACGCGGATCCTTGGCGAGCAGCACCACTTCGGAGGTCACTTCGCTCGATATATCAAGCATGAAATTCTTCGAGCCATAGTTGCGAACATTGCTGTTGAACACGCCCTCGCTGTATTTGCCGTCTGAGACTCGCGAGAAATCCGATCTGAATTCCTCAAATCCCTGCAGCTTCGTCTTCATCGTGTTCTGAATCGTGCGGGCAATATTCGACTTGCGCTGAACATCCGCATTGCGGGCCGACACCGTCGCCGCAACAAGACCTATCACCGCGCCAATCACTGCCGCAATGATAAATGCCGCCGTCGCCATATACACACGACGATCCACGCGTTCTGCAGCGCGATACGCCGAAAGGGCCTTGAGCTCTTCTTCATCCACTTCGTTGAGCTGCGGCTTATAATTGTAATCATCGGGCTCGTCTTCGTAGACCTCCTCGATAATCGGCTCTTCCGAAACCTGACCCTCTGCCTGCGCTCCCAACTTGGCCTTCAGACCATCCAGTCCACCGCTTCCGGGATTATTGTTCAAAGAATTCAACATCCCCTCCTAAACATCCTGCTTGCCGGCAATTTACCAGCGAATCCGTTGTCACTTATCGGCAAAATTAATCCGATGATGCCGATGCGAACATGCAATTTACTTCACCCCCCAACAAGTCGTCAAGTGGATTGCGCTATAAGAACCGTTTTATTCAAATTTCATCCCATGGCGGGGGCACATCCCCCAACGCGGCTATCGGCAAAGCCGATACGCCGCGCCCCCTGATGCGGGGCGCCGCACGATACCCCCATTCCGGTGCGGTTACCCAATGATATTCAACCGCCCCGCAACGCCCCGGTTCGCTGCGCACACACCAAAATGCCCCGCGTATTCGCAGAATAGCGGGGCACCGCCGCGCGTATCGCATCGCGATAGCGCGGCCACTTCATCTTTCTCACCACTCTAATCGGGCAGAATAAACAGCTCGACCGGAATCGTCACCACGTCGCCGTCGCGCCGAACCTTTACGTTCACCTTGTCACCAGGTTTGTGCGTGTCCAGCGCGTTGTACAGCTGATCGTAGTTCGTTACCTGCTTGTCGTCGATGCCGATGATGATGTCGCCCATAAACGTCCCCCGCGAGTCGGACGAAAGCCCCCTCAGCCCCGCCTTTGCCGCCGGCGAGTTCTCGCTCACTGCACGAATGATCACCCCATTCACGCCGTTCTGGCGAGCAACCGAATCCGAGAGAATCGAAATGCCGAGGCCGATTTGCTGCACCTTGCCCGTGCTGATAATCTGCGGAACAATGCGGCGGATCGTCGAGACGGGAACCGCAAATCCGATGCCCGCAGATGCGCCCGACTGCGAATAAATCATCGTGTTCATGCCGATGAGACTGCCAGACGAATCGAGCAGCGGTCCGCCCGAATTGCCCGGATTAATCGACGCATCCGTCTGAATCATGTCGGGAATGGTCACCCCGCCGTATCCGCGCTGATCGCGGCCAATTGCCGAGATGATGCCCGTCGTGAGCGTGTGATCGAGACCAAACGGATTGCCGATGGCGAGCGTCTTTTGGCCGACGGCGAGTTCATAACCGGCGGGCGGAAGCGAGATGGCATGCAGTTCCGAAGCCGGTGCGTCGATCTTCAGCACCGCGATGTCTTTTTTGGGCTCGCCGCCAACCAGACGCGCCGTGTACGTTTTTTGATTGTAGAGCGTGACCGTCAGCGATGTGCCGCCGTCGATGACGTGATAATTCGTCACGATATGGCCGCTTTTGTCCCAGATAAATCCGGTGCCCGAACCTGCCGGCACCTCCATTTCGCGCGCCGTACGCCAGTTGCGCACCGTCTGGTTCTGCGTCACAAAAACCACCGCCGGTGCCGCATCGTTAAAGACGTCTATCGTGTTTTTTTCATCGTCGGTGCGATACTGATGCTCGCGGCTGGCGCGGGCCGCCGGCTTCTCGGGCACCACCGCGGCTGCCGCCGCTGCCGGTGATTCTGGTGCAGCCGGTGTATCCGGCACAAAGGTCGGCAAAACCAATGGCTCGACATTCTTCCCCGATTCCTGCACGGTTTCGGGCGCAGACGTGAGTTCAACAGGCACCTGGCGTTGTTCACAACCGGCGCAGATCGCTGTCAAACCCAGCAATACCAACAGATTCCGAACAATACTTCTACGCATTTTATCCCTCTCAGTGTAATTCAAGGCTCTTCGCGACATCCCAGACTTCGACCTGATTTCCGCTTGCCACCGCCAGCCAGCGGCCATCGGGTGAAAACGAAAGCGCATCCACCTCTGCGAGATTGGGGCTGCCAAGCACTGCCTGGATTTTTCCCTTGCCGTCCACGAGCAATGTGCCCGTCTGCATGCCAAGTGCATACATATTGCTGGTGGGATGCGCGGCCATGATGCCAATCTCAAAAGCAGATGAAAACGTTCGAACGACATCACCGGTTTCAGTCTTGATCAAACGCACTTCGCCGGATGCATCGAGCATGATCGAACGGTGATCGGCCGCAAGCACCAGCTGCCGGCTCTCCGACGGAATCCGCACAATCGGCACCTGGAGCACCGGATTGAGCCAGGGCGCAAGCGTCAGCCAGCCGCCGTCCGTCACCGATACCATATTCTCACCTTCATCAATGCCAAGCGCAAAGGCATCCGGATGATTCTCGTACACGTAATATCCCGACTGCGAATCCGCGACATCCAAATCAAACCTGCGCATGCCGGTAATCACGCGAAGATGCGGTGAATCGCCGACAAACGACATATCCGTCACGACATCAGAATCTATGCCCATTCGGCGGGCGGTTTCACCGGATTCGACATCCAGCGTCCATACAGATGTACTAATGTTCTTTAAAATATTTTTTTCGTCATTCTTTTTGGATGATTTGGAGCGGTTCTGCCTAATTCGCTCCATCGAGGCAACAGCCAGATGCGTTCCCGAATTATCGATCGCGATGCTCCGCACGTTTTCGAACAAAAGCGGAACCGCATACCGAATGACGGTTTGCTCATTTCGGATTTCGGCGTCGATTCTGTCGAGCTCGCGTTCAGCGATGGTGCGGTATCCGGTGCGCATTTCGGATTTGACGTATCGCTGCAAATAGAACCGGGCTTCGCGGCTGCGGTGCATCGCCATCATGCGGAACGCCGTCTGATAATCGGTTTCGGCTGCAGGCTCAAAGAATTCGTACTTGAGGTAATTGAGCCCGGGGTCGAGTTCGATGGCTTTCCAAAACTGCCGGATGCTGTCATCCCAGCGATTGGCGCGCGAGAGCGCTACCGCAAGGCCAAATTGCGACGACGGATTATCCCCGCTCAGCGCAATGGCACTTTCGTATTTCTTAACCGCATCTTCGGGCTGCTCAACGATCATCAGCAGTTCGGCGAGATTGCTTGTGACAATGGCCCGCTCACCCGTGGTCTTGCCGGGACAATCGTTATACCGGGCCCGGGCTTCGTCCCACAGATGCTTTTTGGTAAGCAGCGTGGCTTCCGAAAAACAAAGCGAATCTTTTGTTTTTTCATCCACATCCAGTTGCCTGGCTTTTGCAGCCATTTCGAGGGCCTCATCCAGACGTCCGTTGCGCTCATAAAGCTGCATGCACATCGAGTAGACATTGGACCGAATCTTGGGATCGGCATTATTGGGCATCACCTTAATCGACTGCTCGCAATAGACCAGCGCTGTTCCATACTGCCCGGCACTAAAGGCAATGAACATATTCTCGACACTCTGCTTGAGCGCATCCATCGTATCAATCGTCTGATTGAGCGACTTCGCCGATTTTTTGGACACCGCAGTTTTTTTGTCCTTTTTGGATGATGTCTTTTTGCCCGTACTATTTTTAGACGATTTATCAGCCTTCCCGCTGTCTTTTGATGCGGCTTTGGTGTTTGCCGGATTCTGGGCAAATGCATCCATCCCCGACACAAGCGGGCTCATCCCCGCCATCGCCACACATAAACTCAATTTTATCCAAAACCATCGGTTCATATCGCCTCCTCGGGATCCACCGGTCTGCAAGTTTAAACGCAAGATACTTTAGTTTCAATCCCTTTGCCGATTGGCGAATGCCTAATGCCGATTGGCGATTGCTGATTGGCGTATCCATATTTATAATGTCGCGGCGTTTCATCGGACGACTCAACACAAACCAAAGGAATCAACATGATTGCATACATTATTTTATCGCCGGGATTTGAAGAAACCGAAGCCATTACAGTGATAGATATTCTGCGCCGTGCAAAGATCGAAGCGACGACCGTATCACTCAACGAAAATACAGCGGTGATGGGATCGCACGGCATCTTGGTCATCGCCGACAGAACGCTTGCAGAAATCAACAATTCGCAAGCAGATGCGCTGGTTCTGCCCGGCGGGATGAAGGGCGTCGAAAACATGCTCGCAAGCGGCGAACTGCTGGCGCTTGTCAAGCGATTCCACGATGATAACAAAGTCATTGCCGCAGTCTGTGCAGCCCCGCTCATCGCCGACAAACTGGGGATTCTGGAGACCAAATCATTCACCTGCCACCCATGCATCTACGATCGGCTGCAAAGCAAAGGCGTTCAGGATGTCCCCACGATTACCGACGGTCAAATCGTTACCGGCCGTTCAGCCGGATGCGCGATGATCTGGTCTCTGGCACTCGTCAAAAAGCTGCTCGGCGACTACCCCGACGGTCTGCTCAACGGCCTGAGACTCGAAAGAAACCCACAGTGAGGTCGATAGTCCCAATCCCGGGGCAGACGGGCTCAGACCACAGCCGCACCGGACTGTCATCGCCATAAGCTCTAAGCTTATGGCTTATGGCTTATGGCTTATGGCTTATGGCTTATGGCTTATGGCTTATGGCTTATGGCTTATGGCTTATGGCTTATGGCTTAGGGCTTATGGCTTAGGGCTTAGGGCTTATGGCTTATGGCTTATGGCGTGGATATCATAAGCGCTCAGCTCAAAGCTCAAGCTCAAAGCTCAAAGCTCAAAGCTCAAAGCTCAAAGCTCAAAGCTCAAAAAAATTGATCCCCGAGGATAAGATCTTGCATATAGGCCCGTCCCGTATGACGGGATTCAATGAATACCCGCAAGGATTTGAGTTCAGAAGCGATAATTTGAGTTCAGAGAGGATGGAACCATGAAAGAACAGACTGCATTAATCAAGTCATTAACGACCTTGCACGAAGAGCTGAGCAGCCTGACCGCAACGAGCCAGCAGGATGCGATAACACTGAATCAGGCATTTGACCGTCTGATGATGGGCTATCAGAATGGCGAATACGATGAATCGCTGGTTGAATCGGGCATTGCCGAAATTCGTTCGACGCTGAAAAACATTCAGCAGCCGACGGCGCTGATGCCGAACCACACCAGCAGTCTGCGCGACACCACGATGGCGCGCAACAGCCGTTCGCTGGCCGAAAAGCTCCTCAGCGATGCGCGCGGCACATGGGACAGCCGCCATGTCGAAATCGTCCAGGGTGCGATTCAGCAGCTGGCCAAATCGGGTGACTCGGATGCAGTCTCCATCGCATCATCGCTTCAGCAGCGTATGTCCGACAGCATTTGGCTTGGCAATCTCGAACTCGCCGAAACCCGCGCCGAGGTTGAAGCCGAATCCCAGTCGCTGAAGAATGATCTGCTGGCGACTCTGAATGCCCGTCAGGCTGCGCTTGAAACCGTGCCTTTTGATGCACCGGATACCGAGCGCGTGCTCGCCGTCGAGCCCGAAAAGGCCGTGGATTCAGCAATTTCGAAAGCGCATTTCAATACCATCCGCGCCCAGATGCAGGCCGAAGCCCGCGATCTCAAGATCTCGAAAGAATATGTCGAATCGCTGGCAAACCAGGTACCGGCCGACAACAGCGAAGCCATTGCACGTGCGACCGAAAGCCTGCGCGATGCAAGCAACCGCCTCATCGAAAGCGAATATGCCAAGCTCGGCAAGATCTACAAAAACGTCATCCAGACCCTGCATGAAGCCATGGCCCCCGAAACCGCCGGCAGCCTCATCAATGGTCTCGAAGCCGCTCTCGCAGCAAACGCCGCAGATCCAGCCGAAATCCAGAGCCACATGGACAACGTCCGCGAGATTCTGCGCCCAATCGTCGTCGAGCACCCCGAACTGCGCAACGCCTTGCGCGATCTCGATCGCATCCAGTGGCGCACCCATATGCTCAAAGACATCGCTTCCGACGCCGCCCAGGCAAAGCCCGAAAAACCGGCCGCAACCACCGCACAGCTGCTGGATGCCCGCATGATGTTCGAGCAGAAACGCATGCAGTTCGAGCGCAATCCCGAATACCACCTCGCAGCCCCCGAACTGATGAAAGCACTCGACTTCGAAATTGAGCAGCCCGCCTATGCATCGCGCCCCGCGTCGTCAAATGCCGTCATCGACAAATCCATCAAGCGTATCCGCGAAATCGCGCAAAGCGATGCCTCGGGTGATATCGGTATGTATGCACCGGTCGCTGGCGCTGAATTCGCTCAGAATGCGACCCCGGCGCTCCATCTGGCCGACCAGAAAACCCCAACGGTGTCTTTTATCCCCACAATACAGTCCGCACTTGCACACCGCTCCAACCGCGCCATGCACGATGTCCGCCAGCTGGCCTATCAGCCCTCCGTCCGCTCCGACATGGGATTCGCCGCGCCGCGCTACAAAATGGACGCCGCTCAGCAGCCCCTCTTCAAACGCGTTCGCTTCAACCAGAACAACGCCGAAGCCAATGCCCTGCTCCCAGCGCTCTATAAAGTCTCCGGCATCAAGGTCAAATCCGACCAAAAAACCGACAAACCGCTGCGCAAATCGCTGTTCGGCCTCAACCTCAGCGCCGCAAACTTCGAAGTCATCAAAATTATCGAAAATCAGTTCAAGGCTGTCGGTCAGGGCACCGTTGAAACGCTCGGCAGCGCCAACGAAACCGCTTCACAATCCATTCACAGCGTCCAGAACGAACACGACCGCGTCGCCGGTCTGCTCTCCGACTGGCTCGAAAAACGCCAGGATATGAAGACGCGCTCCGCCGAAACCACCGATCTCATCAAATCCGGCCGCATGGCCGAAGGCAACGTCGAAAGCCGCATCAAATCAGAAGGCGAGCTCCTGCCCGCCGCAGTACAGCAAAAACTCGCTCCGTTCCTGGGCTTCGACCTGTCCCGCGTCCGCATCTTCAGCGGTCCCGTCGCCAGCATGGCCGCTGATGCCATGGGCGCTCACGCCTTCACACTCGGCACCAATATCTTCCTCGGTCGCAACAAACTCAACTACGATACCCCCGAAGGCCTCGGACTCCTCGCCCACGAACTCCTGCATACATCCCACTTCTCTGCCCCCGGCTCGGTCGATTCCAAAGAGCAGGCCGCTGAATCTCTCGAAGCCCGCGTGAAAAAGGCTTTCGGAACCACCGTCGAACGCTTCCTCGCACTCGAAGAAAATTTCGACAAAACCACCGCAGCGCCAAATCTTTCCAAGACCTCAGACGAAGACATCAAGCCGGAATCGGTCGGCGCACGACACACATACGATCCCGACGAAGTCTACGATGCCGTCTGCGAGAAGGTGCTCGAACTCATGACCGACTCCTTCAACACCGAGAAAGAAAGACAGGGTAAAGAATAGTGCTTTTTTACGGCTCGCTATAAAGGCCTGCGGCCTTTATACGCTCGCCCGCGCTGCCTATGAACGCCTGCGGCTTCATACGGCAGCGCTTTTTTTTGGCAATTCATCCATTCAATGAACGCTGTAAGCGTTCAATATCAATAGCCCCCGGTGGGCACGTCGTGCCTGCCGGGGGATCAAAGCGTCCCCTCCTCCTTGTTGGTTCAACACAACCTTAGAATATGTCGCCCCTGCGGGGCTCCTGCACAAAGCCTTTTCACCACATGTACAAACGCATCCTCATAGCCAACCGCGCCGATTGCGCCCTGCGGCTCATCCGGTCCTGCCGCGAACTCGGTATTCAGACCGTTGTTATCGCCGCACGCGACGATGATACCCAGACCATCGCACAGGCAGCCGATCACATCGTTTATACGGGATTCAGCCGAGACGCCTATATCAGCCAAAACGACATTCTCGAAGCTGCGCGTCACTACAATTGCGAAGCACTTTTGCCCGGATGGGGTTTTTTGTCCGAAGACCCGGCATTTGCACAAAAATGCCGTGCATGCGGATGCCACTTTATTGGTCCGACCACTCGCCAGCTGCAGCTGTTTGGCGACAAACTCAAAACCATCCGCACGCTTGCGCATGCACTCAGCCCCAAACCGCATCCGGCAATCTGCTGCGGCGATGCAGACGTGCACCAATGGATCGAGTCAAACGACGGCCCATGGATGCTCAAGAATCGCTTTGGCGGCGGCGGCAAAGGGATTTCCCTTGTAAAAACCAAACAGGAAATCATTCAAAAGCTCGGGTCTTTATGCGCATCGGGGCAACAAAACCGGTATTATGTCGAAAAAGCCTGTGTCGAGCCCGGCATCCGGCATATCGAGTACCAGGTTTTCGGCGATGGCAAAGGCCAGGTCTCGATCGTTGGTGCCCGCGATTGTACGCCTCAAATCCACCATCAAAAATGGCTCGAAAGATCTGTCAACCTGAGCAAACATCCCGATTTGCAGCAAATCGGCACCAGAATTCAGGCAATTTTGCAGCGTCTGCATTACCAAAGCTGGGGAACCGTTGAATTTCTGCGCGCCCCCGATGGTTCCTGCCAGTTGCTCGAACTTAACCCGCGGCTTCAGGTCGAACACGGGGTTACCGAAATGGCTGCAAATGTCGATTTGGTTCGCACAGCCATCGAACTGTCATGCTATCAAAAAGCAGCATTACCAAATCTGCCTAACGACAGCTGCGAAGCCATCGAATTCCGGCTCATCGCGCTTCATCCCGGAACGATACAGCATATCGGTTTTGAAGGCTATGCCTGGCCGGACCATCCCTATCGCGGCGATCCCGATTACCGCATAGAATCTGCAGTTCTGCCAAGCACACGCATTTCGGGCGTTTACGACGGTCTGTGCGCCCGATTCATCGTCCGCGCACCAGAAGATGCCCTCTCAAAACTCAAATCGTGGCTAAAAACCTTTAAAATCGAGGGGGTTCCAACCACACTCGCCCATCTGTACGAGCCCACAGGCGTTTTGTAGAGCTTGGAGCTTGTAACTCATGGCTATCCGCGAGTCTGCCCGTGGGTTTTACCCACGGTTAAAATATGCCGCCCCTGCGGGGCTCTGCAGGTGACGCCCCATTGGGGCGTGTCGGATTGTTGTAGTGCTTTGATAAATCATGTGCATCAACGCACTGCCAACATGCTGGACATACAGAGCCTTATTTTTTGATGCCTTTTTCGGCGACCAGAATGATCTTGGGGCTGCTGGCACCAAAGAAAGCGCCGGGCAGTGAATAATCGCCACTGAGTTCGACGACATCGAACCCCGCACGCATCAGCAGGGCGCGCAGTTCGCTCGAAGAATAGAGGCGAATCTGGATCTTTTGTTCCCACGGGGCTCTGGTGGATCCATCGAACACGAACGATCGCTGCACCTTGAGGACGCCGGAAACCGAATCCATATCGATTTCTTCGAGCAGCATGCATTCGACGCCTTTCCACCACAAGCGCAGCGGCAAATCGTCGATGAGGAAATCGCGGTTCACGGTTTCGATGAGGAACACACCGCCGGGCTTGAGTGCGCGGTAGATGCCCTGCAGCACTTTGAAATTGCTGTAATCGTCGAAATAACCGAAGCTCGTCTGCACGTTGTAGACGGCGTCGAAAATCGATTTGAAATTGAGTTTGCGCATATCGCCGTGGACGAATTTGATGGCCTGATTGCTGGCCTGAGCATCGGCGAGCGCTTTTTTGAGCATGACCATCGAGAGATCGAGTCCGACCATATCGAAGCCACGTTTGGCGAGTTCGAGGGTATGACGGCCGTAACCGCAGCACAAATCGAGCACTCTTGCGCCGCTTTGCACACCAAGTCTGTCGATGATGAACTTGGCCTCGCGCAAAGTCTGACGCGGCGCGCTTTTGGGAATTGTTCTGAAGTAATCCTCGTTAAAGACCTGTGCGTACCAGTTATTGTCGGCGAATTTAAGCGCAGCGAGATCGGGGGCTTCATCATTCTTGCCGCCGGCCATCAAATCTTTGATGGCATCCTGAGTATAGACGCTTTCGCCTTCTTTGAGCAGCCGCATATTGGCCGGGACGGCGGCAGCGATGGACGGCATTGAAGCCCTCGGCGGCACCGGCGGCCGTTTGTTGTTGGGATGCGATGCGCGGTCGTTCTGCTTGAGCGAAGCGTTATCTTCCGAGACGTGATCGGGCACATTCAGCCTCTCGTCCGAGCTCTTAATCGGCTCGAGCGCAGGCTTGGGCAGCTCGGCATCGAACGGACGGCCCATGCTCATTTTCACGGTGCCAGAGCGTTCAGGCGGCTTCACATCAGCAGCCGGCTTGATATCCTGCAGCGTATCGCTGGGCGCATCGGCTTGCGCTTGCGCATCGGCATCCGCAGCTTCTTTATCGTCCCTGTCGATTTGCGACGCAGCGAAATCAGCAGGCGACGCCGGCTTCCCGATCGCATCAGTTGCCGGCAATTCGGCTACAACCGGTGGCATGGATGGAAACGTCGTCAGAGACTCAAGATTCGCAGACGATGTCAAAATGTTGACGAGCGAATTCCGCGGCTCAAGGTTCGTATCAAACCCCGAACCCAAGGATTCTTCTTCGTCATCGTCATCGTCGAGATCCTTCAGAAGCTCGGCAGCATCCGGATCGTACGAATTGTCAGACGATGCAACGTTAATATCTTCCTTATCCATTCTACGCTCTCTTTAGCATTGTGCTGTTTGACACGCCGAATCGCGCATGTAAAAGTATAAACAATCTAACCCAAAAACAAAATGTTTAAAACCATCTCTTAGCAAAAAGACAGTCGCCACAATGTTCAGCGTTTGGCCATGGCATTGTGCCTTTATTCACAAAGCTCAAAGCTCAAAGCTCAAAGCTCCGATCAACGCCGTGGCCGTACACAGCCTGGCGTTTGCAAACCACTGCGTGGTTAATCCGCCTTGCGCCAGTTTCCAAGCGCCGTTCCCATCTGCACGGCATCCCCGATATCGAGCCCGGCATTGGGTTCAAACCCATCCGATTCGACGAGCAATACGACCGTGCTTCCCAGTTCAAAGCACCCCAGCGGCGAACCGGCATCGACCTCATAATGCGGCAGCACCTCGCAGAACAGCGGACGTCTGTGCATACCGCGATTGGTGACGCATTCCGAATACACGACCGAAATCCGGCCCACGCAGGTTGCGCCGACTTTGACGAGCGCCGCGCGGCGCCCCGAATCATGCGTAATAAATGATGTGAGCCGTTCGTTTGCCGGCAGCAAATCATCCGAAAGCCCATAGCCGATGCGATTCACCGGCAGAAGCCGTCCGGGCGCATAGCTCATATGCGTGATGCTGCCTTTCATTGGCGAGTGGATGCGGTGGTAATTCGAAGGCGACAAATAGATGGTAAATGCGTAGGCATCCTGAATCCAGGCATCACAGGCCGTCGTCCCGATAAGCTTGTCGACCTGATAATCGTGGCCCTTGGCCTGCAGCAGCATACCGCTGTGAATTTTTCCCGAAAAACTGAGCTTTCCATCGACCGGCGAAACGACGTCAGCCTGAGCAATGGTGCGGGAACCGGGCTTGAGCTCACGGGTAAACAAAGCCTCAAGCGACGGATAATCGTCGATATCCAAAGCAGCTTCGGCGCGGTTGATGCGGGCGAGCGAAACGAAACCGCGATTGACCAGCCGCTGCAAAACCGACGGCAGCTGCACATTCGACACCGCACCAAACGCGCGGCTGGCGACTGCAGTCGGCAGAATATCCAGTATTTTTCTGTAATAACCCATGATTGACTCCACAATTTTTGCAATTGCATGAACAATAGCCATTGCACTCTACACCAAAACGGCCGCGATAAAAAATATAAGACCTCAAACATTCGAACAAATGCGGTGAAAGCGGGACCGGGGCGTTGCGGGGCAGAGCCCCGCTGCGGGGGGTAGCGGCGTATCCGGATGCCGCAGACGCATGTCTGCGCCATCCGGATAGCCGCGCAGGGGGCCCTCCCCCATTTCGCCAAAACTATATTGTTTGGGCTAAATGCGGTAGCCCTTCCAAAACTGTATTGTTCGCTTTACAAAACCGTCGCGCTTTGTTAGAGTGTACGCGCTTGGGATTGTGTCGTGGCAGTTGTCCACAAGGAAAGTTGTAATCCCCAATCTATGACGAAGGTCATTAGGAGTCCTGATATGCGTTTAAGAAATAAATTGCTGACAGCGAGTTGTGTGGCAGCTGCGATGGCCACACTGGCCACCGGCATTTCGTGCAACGAACATGAGATTTCCCCGTTTTCACAGTCGCTGAGTGCGGGTCAAAAACAGACGCTGAGTTCCGGTAGCACGCGCCCCGTCGACATTTTGTTCATCGTCGATAATTCGAGCTCCATGGTCGAAGAACAGCGCGGTCTTGACCAAAACTTCAAGACGTTCCTCGCTCAGCTCACCATGGCAGGTGCGGATTACCGCCTTGCAGCTGTCAATACTTCGTATGCACCAGGCAATCCGTTCCAGGTTGCCGCTCCGTGGACCGGCAACAACGTCAACCAGCAGGTTGCAGAAGCACTTCCCGGTGTCGACCTCAGCGCGCTCAAGCAGAAATGCAGCAACTATTTCACCAACCATGATCCGTGGATTTCGAGCACCGACGTCGTCGACAGCAATGGCAACATCTCCGGCAGCGGCACGCAGCTTGGTGACGAAGCCAGCCTGGATCTGCTCATCGATTTGTTCCGCTGCGAAGCCATCGGCGGCACCAACGGCGCTTCGGTTGAACGCGGTCTGGCCACCATGAGTTCCGCACTCACCAATCCCAACTACAAATTTAAACGCGACGGATCCATTCTCGCCATCGTGTTCGTCACCGACGAAAATGACTGCACCGAGAACGACAAACTTTCCATCCCCGACAAAGAGCCCAAAAGCTGTGAAATCAAGCGCAATATCGAAGACAGCTGCACCATCACCTCGCTCGACTCGATCGTGAAGAAAACGGTCAACGAGGTCAACGTAAGCTCCCTCAAGCCCGCAGCCGGCCAGCTCGTGAGCATCGGCGCCGAAAAAACCGTCACCGCCAAAGACGGCAAATCGTATGAAATCGGCAATCACACGCTGCGCGAACTCTGCCTCAGCGGTGATGATGCTGCCCGCGCCATTCTCACGGCATGCATCGAAAACGAAAAAGACTGCTCGGTGAGCCAGTACATCAACTGCCCGGAAGGCGGATGCACAAATGAACTCGAAAGCAGAAAAGCTTTCTACGATGAGGTCATTAACCTGGTTGCCTCAACCAACCGTGCACAGTACGAGCAGCAGAATAAATCCATCTATGACAACGCCTCGTCGGATGCCGAGAAACAGGCCATCCGCAACGATCTCGCCCGCCAGGACGTCATCGTCGCAAACATCATCAACCGCGACCGCGGCAAACGATACTACACAGACTTCAACGACAGATGGTGCGCAAAGAACGGCAGCCAGGGTTACCGTTATCAGCTCTTTGCTGAAATGTTCAACAATGACCCAATCTTCGCCCCAATCTGCTGCATGAAGGATGAAGATGAGTTCCTCGCAAGCTATAAAGAAGCTGATGCCAATGGTTCACTCATCACCAAAGCGCTCGCCGTTTGTAACGATATCGATAGCTCTGAAGCTGAAGGCAACAGCGAATTCGGTCCCGTGCTCGGTGCTATCGGCCAGAGAATCGGTGAAGCCATCAATACCGTTTGCACCGACAGCGTCCCTGTCACCTGCAATCCTTCAGACTGCAACGGCGCAAAACCCAATGCAAACTGCCCCTGCAACTATGGCTGCAACGAAACTGTCTATCTCTCGCAGAACGAACACGAATATCACCTCTGCAACGAGTTCGTGCTCAACGTTGGCGTCGTCGACAACAGAATCACAGATCCTGCCAAGATCGCCGAGAATTACAAGCAGTACACTCCGGGCAATGAATATTCGGTCAATTACGAGTCTCAGTATTGTCTCACCAGAACCGGCTCACCCATTCAGATCAACCTGAACAAGAATGAGCCCAATACCTCGCTCGTCATCGAATATCCCAAGAAGGTTTCGGCTATCTAATCTCTCACAGCCGACCGATTTTCAAAACCGCATATCCAAAAGATATGCGGTTTTTTTTATAAAAAAAACTTGCAAAACCGCCGCAAAATCTATAGAAGCTGCCTCGGAGGTGTGGCTGAGTGGTCGATAGCGGCGGTCTTGAAAACCGTTGTACTCGTGAGGGTACCGGGGGTTCGAATCCCTCTGCCTCCGTTTGAAAGCTGGTATCTGTCGATACCGGCTTTTTTTGTACGCGACAAACGACAGACAGCGTTCAATGGAGATCTGCATGAGCACAAACGAAATCAACATTCCCGAATCATTGCGTGAGCAGATTCAGAGTAATTCGCTCGAGAAACGCCGCTGCGCTTTCGAGCAGTATCTCAAAGCAAGCGAAGACATCAGAATCCAATACATCTGGACGCTGCTGGATGCGCCTCACCGCGATATCCGCGAGGCTGCCATCGATTCATGTACGCCGGAACAACTCAACACCGAACCATGGAAATCGGCCATTCTCGCCAAAATCAGCGAATCCGGAGAGAATTTGTCTGCCAATATCCGTCAGGCTTTGCTCATCTTTATCCAAAGACTGGACGGCGAACTCGATCCGCAAATCGTGCAGTTTTACCGGGATGCCCTGGATGATTCGGACAACGATGTCCAGTATCAGGCTTTTGTGCTCGCCGAGCTAAGGGAAGAAAATTCGGCGTCCTACATCGAGCGGCTGAAACAATGGATCGACAGCAGTGATCCCGATTTCCGCATCGTTGCCATCCAGGCACTCGCACGACTCAATCCCGACTGGGCATATGAAAAACTCGAACAAAAGCTCAAGCAATCCGTTGGAGAAGAAGCGTTCCAGATTCTGCTCACGATGATCAGAATCTGCCCCGACCAGACGCAGATGCCGGCACTGTCGCACCAGCTGGTGAAATATGCCATCGACGACAGGTTTGCATTTCCCGCAATTCAGGCCATTGCACAGCATGGCACCAAAGACGAAATCCCCGATTTAATCGGCATCGCCAAAAGCCTGTTTGGCGAACCCACCATTCGCGTGGCGGCAGCTGGTGCCGCCGCCAGACTCGGTTCAGACGACGGTCTCGCACTGCTGAAAAAATTTTCTGCATCTCGGCATGGAAATCCCAAATACGCTGCAGAGCTGCTTGAGGAGCTGGAAAAGTCAAAGCAGCCGGCCAATTAATCCATGCCAATTTCAACCACTTGCATTTGCGGCTCGTAAAAATTTCATGTAGTATACCGGGTGACCATCGATTTTGCCCGTAAACGGGCATTCATCCATCGGAGGAGTTGATATGAAAAAGATCATTTCTGCCATTATCGCGACAACGCTGATTGCAACTGCTGGCGCATTCACCATTTCGGTCAATGATGCGGCAGCCAAAACGCCCAAAGAAAAGAAAACAAACGCAGATCTTTCAGCCTCTCTTGGCAGCCTCTCCTGGGGCATGTCGGCCGAAAAAGCCAAGACTGTCATCGGCGAAAAGATCATGGACGATTTCAGAACCAAGGCTTACGGAAATACCGATTTGTCGTATGTCGACAATCTGCGCAAATCGCACTCCGAACGCGTCGAGAATATGCAGAAATCCTATACCAACCTCTCGGTCGACAATTCCGCCATGCTGTCGGTTTCGATCGTTGGTGAAGAGTTTATGCCCGATGCCGGTGAATCCATGCTTACCTCGCGTGAAGATATTGCAACCAAATACTATTTCTTCAAAGACGACAAGCTCTACAAAATGGCCGTCGTCTATGATTCGGCTTATATCGGCCCCATCGCGTTCGATACATTTGTCGCCACCACAGCCCAGAAATACGGCCCCGCAGCCGACGAAATCTGGGATGATGACGGCAATTTCACCGATGCCATCTGGAAAGACAAGAGCAACGTCACGCTCACCGTTAAGAACAAATACCAGTCGTACAGCACATTCCTGATGGTCTTTGCCGATGAATCGGTCGAAAAACCGCTCCACGCCAAGCACAAAGCCTATTTCGAAAAGATGAACAGCGGTCCCGAAGTGAGCGCCGCAATCGATTCACTCACCGAAGATGATCCCACCGGCGGTGACAACAGCGTCGACGCCATCCTTGGCAAAAAGACCGAAGTCAATCTGATGGCCGGTCTGTCGCAGGAAGATATCGATATCATCAATGGCGTCACCACCAAGGAAGAAGTCGAAAAGAAAAAGGCCAAGGCCAAGAAAAAAGCGGCAAAACAAAAGAAATCCGATGCCAAAGCCAAAGCAGGCCTCACGATTTACTAATCCACGCCATCCATCTTTTTCGAAAGCACAGCATTTTTGCTGTGCTTTTTTTGTTTACGGTGACGGTTAACGCCCCTGCGGGGCTTTAGTGGTTATACATATTTTTTACTTTACAAAACCGACTGCGACGACCCGCAATGCGCCGACGCCCCCGTCTGCACGCCGTCCCAATCCACCGGATCCACCACTGCGCCCGCCCGCAAAGCCCCGCGCGCCGCCTGGATGCCGCTTTTCGCACTTTTCCTCGCCGCCATCTATCGAAAATCGCGCATCTGCCGCAATTCAAAGTGAATTTGTCCGGGCCTCCCTGTGCTCCACTTGTGACGAGTTTTTTTATTTCCGCCCGGCTGCTGCGCACGCCGGGCTTTTTCGGCTATCGGCGCTGCGCGCCGATACGCCTTCAAGCGCGTCCTATCGCCCTGCAGGCGATACGGCCGCGCCACTTTTTTCCTTTTCCTCGAAAATTTGAACTTCACCGCAACTGTGAGACAATCCGGTTTTAGTTGGCGCCCCAAACATCAAGGCGTTTCATTCACTACTATTTCGTCGGGGATTTATCATGGTGGCAGCAAAACATCTTGAAGAACACGATCCAGCAGCCGATTTTATGACCGGTCATGTCTTTGGTGATCGATTCCGTGTCGAACGGCTGATTGCCGCTGGCGGCATGGGCTTTGTGTACCTCGCTACAGATCTCGAGCAGCAGCAGCTCGTTGCACTCAAAATTATGCGTTCGTCGCTTCAGCGCGATCCCGTCGCTATCGAAAGATTCAAGCGCGAGGTCCGCACCATCAAGCGTCTGATGCATCCAAATACCATTGAATTGATTGATTACGGCGTGACCGAAGACGGTTTCATGTTTTTGGTTATGGAATGGCTGCACGGCAAAGATTTGCGCGAAATCATGCGTATCAAACGCAAACTCTCCCCCATCACGGCCACGCGCGTTGCGCTCCAGGTCGCATGGAGCCTCTCCGAAGCGCATCAGAAGGGCATCATCCACCGCGATCTCAAGCCCGAAAATATCTTTATCATGCACAATCCGGGACCCCATCTGCGCATTAAAGTCGTCGATTTTGGTCTGGCCAAAGTCGTGAGCGGCCCCGAAAGCGCCGAGCAAATCACGCGAGGCGGCGTGGTCTGCGGCACCCCCGAATACATGAGCCCCGAACAGGCAAAGGGTGAAAAACTGGATGGCCGCAGCGACGTCTATGCGCTCGGATGCGTGATGTACGCAATGCTCGAAGGCGATGCGCCATTCAGAGGCAAAAAGGCGCTCGACGTCGCCATGATGCACATCAACAACCCATTCCCGCCGCTCAACGACAAAGTCCCCACCGCACTGCGCCACATCATCATGAAATGCGTCGAGAAAAAGGCTTCGGCCAGATACCAGGATGTCAACGACCTCGCTGCAGCCCTCGAAGCTTTCCTCGATCCCATCGAATGCCGCAAGCGCGAATCGGGCGACACATGGACGGTGAGACGATCGACCCCACCTGGTGCCTATCAGTCCCCACTCACCAGACAGCCCGTCATCGCGGCAGCAGCCACCACGCCGGTTTCTTCGCAAAATAGCAGCAGTGCACAGCATACCGTGCGCCACATCCGCTCCAGCCAGATCACGACCACCGGCCGCATTCCTCGCAAACCGCTCAACAGCCAGTGCGTGCGCCTCAAAACGACCCCGTCTCTGCACAGTCACACGCGGATGTCAAAGATCAATGCCGACGCTGCGCAACCCAAGAAAGAAGGATTCCTCAAACGCTGCCTGGATCGCATTCTGTAACCATCCATGACGCACTGGACCGAAGCTCAGATAATTCAGATGATCGCGCATCATTTCGGGCCGCGCCCGGATCTTGCGCCTCATGGAATCGGCGACGATTGCGCGTGTATCTGCGCTAACCAGCGCCTCATCTCGACCGATGCTTCGATCGAAGGCGTCCATTTCGACCTGAACTGGATGTCACTTGCCGATGCCGCCTATCGCTGTCTGGCCTCAAATATCAGCGATGTCGCGGCTATGGGCGCTTATGCCGGTCCCTTTACACTCGCCCTTGGCCTGCCGCCAGATCTGGCGTTCGACCAAATCGAACAGGCCATCGCCGCACTCAAAAAATGCATCGAAGATCACGGCCTGGATAAATGCTGGCTCATCGGCGGCGATGTCGTCCGCAGCCCATTTGCTTTTTTTTCGATCACCATTCTCGGCGATCTGCCCAAATGGCCATTTGTAACCAGAAACGGTGCGCATCCGGGCGATCTCATCTATGTTGCAGGAAACATCGGATATGCCGCAGCCGGACTCGAAATCTGCAGGCGAAAACTATCATTCGCACCAGAGTTTGAGCCATTTCTGAACGCGTTTAAACGTCCGATGGCGCTGACCGATTTCGGTCCGCAAATCGCTCAAAACCATCTGGCCTCGGCAATGATGGATCTGTCGGATGGCATTTTCTGTGATCTCCCGCGCCTCACATCACAAAGCCATATCGGCGCTATCATACAAACCGCCGATCTCAGACCGTCGGCCGAACTCGAATCACTCGCACAAAACCTCGGCGTTCCACCGATCGACTGGATGATCTGCGGCGGTGAAGACTTTGGACTGCTCATCACCATCCCACCACAAAACCAGCAAACCTTCGAATCCCTCGCCAGCGCTTGCCGCATACCCCATCAAAAAATTGGTATTTGCACCAGCCAACCTGATATACAATGGATGAACGGAAACAGGCCGATACAGATTTGCGACCGCAGTTTTTCGCACTTCTAACAGCAAACCAGATTTCAGGAGCGCCAGATGTCAAGCAGCTCGCATGCAGCCGAACGCATTGCCAGACAAAATCGAATCGATGAATCATGCGTCGACGCACTCTGGTCAAAGTTTGTCGATCTGCCGCTCTGTGCGATGCAGCCCCAGAATAGCGATGTCCGTGCGCCCAAAATCCTGCTCCCCGAACTCCGGTTTAAATCGCTGCTGCGCGCAATTCTAAAGACGCTTCCCGAAACCGCGCGTCTCATCATTGTCGATGATAACAGTGCCCGATTCGATGCCCTGCGGGAATGCGATACCGAACATTCGCACAGCCTGTTTTTTTCGACGCAGCATTTCGACGCGCTCAACTATACAGACAACAGCTTTCACCATATTCTCACCGAACCCTGTTTTGCCTCGGTCTGCCGCGCCGAAAACATTCTGGCGTCGTGCTACCGCGTCCTTAAACCAGGCGGCAGTCTGCTGTGGGCCGCACCATGTGCCGGCACATTCCCGGCTTTCTTCGATATCTTCGATGAATGTCTGGCAACCGTCGCGCCAAAGAAAGCATCCGAAATCCACCAGATCATCCGGAATGCCACCGACGAAACCAGCGTATCCGAGACGTTCAGCAGTCTTGGGTTCGAAATCCAGGCCTCTCAGTTTGCACAGTTCACCCTCGAATTCCAATCCACCGAGCAGCTGCTCTTCTCTACCCTGGTCGAAACGCATTACCTCGGTTTCTGCCTCAACCTGGGGTATCCCGATGTCGACGGACGCCAGCTGCTCACGCAGCTCGTGCGGTCTTTCCATCACTATTTCCAGGATTGCAATATATCTGTCCCCATCAGGCTAAAGCTCTATCACACGAGAAAAAACTAGGCCCGTCCGACGCGGCCGCTATCGCTGCACAGCGCCAAATCCAGGCAAAATCATGCACGCCTATAAAATCCACAAGCTTCATATCGACGAGCACACCGAATATCGGATGCGCCGCAACCTGCCATGGCTATTTCGCAAGAACATCGAATTTGCCAAAGAACAGCCGCAAAACGGTGATCTGGTTGCCATCTACGGCCACCGCAATCAATGCATCAAACTGGGCATTTACGATGGTTTCAGCGATATTTCGGTGCATGTACTTTGCAATCCCGGATGCAAATTTGACGCATCCTATATCGACAGCAAAGTCGCCGAAGCATTCACCAAACGCGCGCAAATGCACATTGCCGACAGCTCGACCAACGGCCTGCGCCTCATCAGCGGCGAATCGGAAGGTCTGCCGGGCGTCGTCCTAGACGCCTATCACAGCTCGTGGGTGCTCAAAATCTATTCTGCTTGCTGGATTCCCTATCTGGATGAGCTCATCGAAGTGCTCAGCCAATATGCCCAAACGACCGCAATTCTGCACGATGCGCAGATTCCAACGCCAGAACGCATGGTGCTGCGGTTTGGCCGCAACTGCCTGCGCTATTTCGAGACGGCTGGATATCGCGAAGCCTCTCTGGCTTTTGGCACAGATACGACGCCTTATGCCGAATTTCTGGAATGCGGTGCGCGTTTCCAGGCGCAGATCTTCAAAGGGCAGAAAACCGGTTTTTTCCTCGACCAGCGCAATAACCGCCAGATCATACGCAGCCTGGCGCAAGACAAAAAAGTGCTCGATATCTGCTGTTATTCGGGCGGATTTTCGATAAATGCAGCCATCGGCGGTGCGTCACAGGTCTGGAGTCTCGACGGCGATCGCAATGCACTTGCGCTCGTTCAAAAGCATTACGACATCAACGCCGATAACCCCAATCTTGCAAACGCCAAACATATCCTCGAAAAATGCGACATGTTCGATTGGCTTGGCCAACCCAAACGCCGGGGATCATTCGACCTCATCATTGCCGATCCCCCCAGCTTTGCGTCATCCAAAGCGCAGATTCCGACCGCCGAAAAAGCCTATATGCGGCTGTTCTCGATGGCCGCCGACTGCCTGCGCCCGGGCGGACAGATCCTGTGCTGCTCATGTTCATCACATATCGGTGCCGCCAAATTCGCGCAAATCGTCACCCGCACACTCAAACACCGAACGCGCAACGCCATCGATTACACCGGTCTTCCGCCGGATCACGTCGCCGCTTTTGCCGAAGCCCGCTACCTCAAAGCCTGGTTGATCACGATTAAATAAGCTCAAAGCCACCACATCCGCTGTTATTTTTTAATCGCCAATTCGACCCGCCGGTCGTCGCGCACAATGCCCAGGGTTTTGTCATCGCACGATTCCACAAAATCGCCGCGGACCAGCTGCATGGATGCGATCGACACATCGGCCTGAATCGCAGCGCTGTCGGTGAGATATGGTATCTTGTGTTTATCCAGACAACTCATCACGGCATCATCCGGTTTATCCGGCAAATGGATTTCCAGCGCGCCATTTCCCGCTTCAAAATCCAAAGCCATGCGGCCATGATGATAATGGTAGATTTCCAATTTTTGCCCGGAAAATCCGCGCAGCTGATATTTGCCGTTCTCGTCGGTTTCATAAATCCTGCGGTCCAGTTTAAACCGGGCATAAGGCACAGGCGCACCATAGGCATCCAGCACGACGAGTTCACGGCTTATTTTCTGGGGAAATGAGACCACCAAATCGAACGGTGCACGATAGACCGCGTCGTTGCTCACAAATCCGGCTTCTTTATCGGGAATGAGCATTGCTGTGGCGGTATCTTCTTCTTTTTTACATTCAAAATGCTGGTTCGTCCCTTTGGTTGTCAGCGTGAGATGACCATTTTTCGAACGATAGGATTCCGGCCATTTATAATCATTATCACCGCCGGCTTTCAGTTCATGAATCAGCGTGCACTCGGCATCGACCAAATGCTCACCATCCCTCAGTTCGATTTGATAGGTATAACCGCCATTCAAATCGATGCGATAGTTTGTTTCATCCAGGGTTACAAATATATAATCGCTGCTGTAGTTCTTGTGCGTCACCACAGCCCAGAATGCATCGGGGCAGAATTCGATCACAGCGTTTCCTGCCGCATCTGTGTCTGCCATGCACTTTGGATACGATTTTTGCAAATTGGCATCCAGTATATGGATCGACGCATTTTCTATATTTTGCGGTCCACTGCTGCCCGAAGCGACAACCTGGAATGTATATTTATTGAATGAATAATCCGATACCAGCACGATTTCATCGTCGTCGGCGATTGTTCTGGGAAACTCGGCAGCATTGCCATCTTCCGAAACCACGACGAACCGAACTTTTTCGGGCAATGCCTCAAGCTCAGTCGATCCCGAATCGGGGCTGACGATCTCCGAAACCATCACACCGGTATTCGCATCGTAGATTCTCACAGTGACAGCAATCGCGCGGCCGACCTTGTCTTCAACCCGCAGTCTTGCACGACGGCCTTTGTGCATCGTTACCGTCACGGGCACGGTATCATCCGAATCGCGGGCATCGATCGAAACCCAGTCGGACGGCGGATAATCGGGATAGGTCGCATATAACCGCACTTTTCCACGCGGCAGCGTGCACAGTTCAAACTGTCCGCGTTTGCCTGTCGAATTGTTGCTGTATGCGGGGTACCATGCATCTTCAAAAGTGGCGAGCGCCGACATCGGCACGGGATGATCGATATCAGAAACATAGATTCTGCCATCTGCCTGCACGACCTCGGCGTGAACTTCGGCATCCAGCAATGGCAAACCATCCGGATCGATCACAGTTCCCGAAATGCAAATGCCCGGATCGAGTTCGACCACGCGTTCGATCACCGGCAGTTCATCCGGTTCGGCATTGGGATCGACATCGTCGTCGGTATCGCGATCGGCTGCATCAAGGTCTTCGACGGTTTGCAGCAATGCCACGCGATTGGGGCGATATTTGGGCACATCAAGCGATATTTCGAATGGCGCGACGCTCAGATATCTTTCGGCTCGCACCGTAATCACATAGGTTTCGCCGGGAATCATGGGCATCACGGCGTAGCCGTCACTGTCGCTCCATTTGGCATACGAGACCAGATGCATCGCGTCGTTTGCCATGGTCACACGGGCATCGAACACAGGCGCATCGCTCACGTTGTCAACGACGCGGATATCGACGAGTTCGGCAGGATATATCTCGAATTTCAGCATCCGCGAATCCGGATGTGCATCGGCAATGGGATCACCCGGATATGACGCGGCATCGATCGAAATCACGTGACTCATCATGCGCTGACCGATTGCCCAGAATACGCCGTCCGACAATTGTTCGCCAAAACAGCACCGTCCATCGCGCAGCGCCGCTTTTCCCGGAGGATACTGGCCAGGATGGCTCCACATGCACTCGATAACCTCATCTTTGGCATCCCGTGCATCTATCAGCTCAAAGCAGGTCTGCGGATGGCGAATGCGATAGGCATGCTGCAGATCTGCGGTAATCTGCATCGCAGACGCAATCGCGCCATAAGTTGCCAGAATGTGCAAGAGACTGATAATCCACATAGCGTATCAAAGCGGCGTATTTGACGGCACGGCAAATAGCCGCGCCGCCGGGCGTATGGCGCAAAGCGCCATAGCACGGCCCCCTAAGTTTTATTCCTTTTAAGCGGCAGCGCAAGCACAATGGCGAGCACGAGCCAGGCAACCAGAATCGCCAGCACAAACAGCCGCCAGTTGATGCGCGACATCAGCGATTCATCCTGCCAGACGCGCCGGAGTCTCGAAACCGATTCGGACGAAAACACGGTATCGGCAACCCGGCGGTACCACGGCGTTTCGGCGAGTTCACCGGTCACCGCAGCAGCAAAAGCCACCCCCGGTTCGTAGACATGCACACGGCAATGCGGCGCATCCCCGCACCGATCCCGCAGCAGCGCCTGCACCAGCATCTGATTGTCGAGCGTTTCCATCATCAGGCGCATCGGCATATCGGCATCGCGCACCACCACAATGCTCGCATCCTCAGACGCGGCCTGATCATCCGAATAAGGCAGCGTGTAGTAGAAAACGCCGCGCAGATTGCCTTTGGCATCCGACTCAATGATGGGCACGGGATGATTCATGGCCACCATCCAGGTCGTATCGTCGTTTGGCGATTTGATATCGAACACCTGTCGCACGGCCGGATCGACATAGAACACCGGCAAATCCGGATTGCCGTTAATCCGCGCGGCATATTCCGTGTGATACGACGGCATCACCATCGCCGACGGATTCACAAGCGTCCGGTACCACGTCAGCGACACATCCGATTCATCAAAGACCACAATGCGTGCGCCCGACGCAAGCGCCTGCGCGATCACCTGCGTTCCCACCGACCTGGGCGAAATCCACACATGCACATCGGTACGCGCTGCATCCGCGCCAAAATCGCTGCTGTCGGCATGATAATCGCGCTCATAGCCCCACGATTCGATCAAATCGTAGAACATCCGGCCGCCGTGCCACGTCTCGTCACAAAAGAAACTGCCAGCCTCGCAATCGGGCTCCTGAGCTTTGGCTTGCGCAGGATACAGCAGCGCCATGCCGCCCGCAGGCAGCAGCGATAGTACAAACACGGCCCGCAAGAGGCCGCGGCGATGCACTGTACAGCTGGTATCTTTGATGGATCGGGCCATTATCCCATGCGCTTCAGCGCAATAATGATGGCAGAAAGAATCATGATGAAAACGATAAGCGTGAGGGCGCACAATATAAAGCGCTGCGTCCGCGTAAATCCGTGGGATTTCTTTTTGCCGCTGTGCGCAGGTTCGCGGGATTTCTGATGCGCCCGCTGATTTTGGGCATTCTCGGCCTCAATCGCCTCCATCGCCGCATTTTCCTTTGCCTCCAACTCGGCATCGAACGGAAACGCCAGCAAATCATTGGGATCGTAAACGACGTTGTGCGACAGCGTCATCGAGCTCTCGATCACCTCGGCTTCACGAATGCGCTTCACCATCTGGGTCTTGGCATCCACCGCAGCATCGGCAGTTTCCAGCACATCCTGAATGGTCGAATCCACGCCCGGCAATTCTTCGTGCGACAAACGAATCGACTGATAATTCGGGCGCTTCATCACGCGAGTCGGCGCGTCATCCTCATCCTCGTCGTCTTCGTAATCTTCCAAATCGTCAGATTCTGCGTCGCTCAGCGACATGCCACTCTGCGACACGCGATCCGATTCGACGACGTTCGTCTTTTCGTTATCAGCCCCTTCAATTTCGGGAACGACAGCCTCTTCAATGCTCGCCGCCGGCTTTGGTGATGCAGCGCCAGCAGACGCCTCAGATTCCAGCGCATCCGATTCGACAATTTCCATAGCCGACGGACGCCCCGAAGTCACCACCGTGCCTTCCTGATTTCCGTTATCCTCCGCGTGGCTCGAATGAATGCGCTGCAGATTCAGCACCGACTCGGGCATCGACGAAACGCGCGTCACATCTTCGTCTGCATCTTCATCGCTGCCAATCGCCCGAATCGCGGTCAAAGAGGTCAGCGAGCACAACAGACTGGAACGGGCTTCCTGCTCGAGGTTATTGACGAGCGAAGACCAGACGCCGGAAGTCTCGGGAATCACCTGGCCGTCTTCAGAAATATTGGCGAGACTGCGCACGGCCGACTCGAAACCGACCAGATCCCCGACATAAACCTCGCCTTGACGTTCATCCAGCTCCAGCAGCGCCGCTTCCAAATCCTGCGAAAACGTCAGCACATCGCTGTAAGTATCGACGCGCAGCCCAAGTGCGCGCTCCATCGCCTGCTGCAAATGCCCCGAACGCAGCATCGGCGGCAAAAGCCCGGTCGCCTCAAAACTCCCGATGCCCTGCTCGCCGCTCACAAGCCCCATCAGAACAATCGCCATGCCGTAAATATCCACGGCCTGCGGCGTCATGCCCTTCAGATTTATCGTAAAATCCAGCCAGTTGATATCCAGACGGCGCGATTCCACGAGCTGCTGCGAAACACCCAGCCCCATCATGCGCAATTCGAACGTATCGCCCGTGCGCTCAAGCAGCACAGAATTCGGCGTCAGACGCCCGTGATAAAGCCCCGCCGCATGCGCCAGACTCAGCGTCTTCAAAAGCGATATCACGCGCTTTATCGCTTCAATCAATGGCACACGCTCACGGCGTTCAAGCCACTCATACATGTACTCGCCAAACGGAAACGGCTCCGAAAAGTACACGAAATCTTCGTATGTGCCGCACCGCGCCTCAAGATGCAGCACATCTCGGTAAAACGATACCGCCTTCGCGAGCTCACGGCACGACGCCCCTTCCGATGCCAGATACATGCTCACAAGCGCATTTCCGACTTTCTCATCTGTCGCAAGATAGGTCGCGACACCATTGTGCACGTCGAAGTACGCATCCAGACGGATTTCCGGGCAAATATAAACGCCGTTCTTTAGTTTCCTCAATTTAACCCTCGTTGGCTCCATGTCTGGCCCGCGTCTGGCGGCAGCCGGATATCAAAACGTCAGCAGCACAGGCTCCAATTTTACCGCCGTCATTATATCCCATATTGCCGCATGCCGTAAAGCAACTCGAATTGTTTTTTGTGTCGGGGGGAAGTCTCCCCCCGCGCGGCTACCTGCGGTACGCCGACTCCCCCCTCGCTGCATTTCCAATCGTTCAAATGCACTATCCACTTTTAAATTTCACCAACCTGCGCTACTTTCCCACCGGCTTATGGCCTGATTATTAATTCCGAGGAGAGAAATGAAACCATTCATAAAACCCTGTTTTCTGCTTGCAGCTGCTGCAATTGCGTTCTGCGGCTGCTCCAAATCCCAGTCCACGCAGACCTCGGCAGATGCCGCCGTCCAGACAAAAGCTATCGAATCTGCCCCAAATAATGATGCAGCCCCGACAGCCAACTGCAAACCGGAAGTTTCGTCCAATGCGACAACCGAAATGTGGGCTGCTGCCAACAATGCCTTTGGCTTCGAAATGCTCAAAGCCACAAAGCCCGATATTTCCGTCGTTGTCTCCCCCTATTCGGTCGAAAGAGCCATGGGAATGCTGCTCGAAGGCGCCTGCGGCGACACTGCTTCCGAAATTCAAAAAGCCCTCAGACTGCCACAGGCCAATAACAACAGCCAGGCTGGTGCCGAAATCGAAGCCAACATTCTAAAAACGCTCGACGAACACCACACCATCGATATCGACAATCATCTCTGGATTCAGCAATCGTACAAACTGCGTGACGATTATATTCAGAGCGTCAAAGCGTTCTACAATGCAATTCCCGAAAACGTCGATTTTGCAGGCGCCACCGAAGAATCCAGAAAATACATCAACGACTTTATCGCCAAAGCCACACACGACAAAATCCGCGATATTTTGCCGGGTGGTTCAGTGACGCCGCTCACGCGCCTCATCCTCACCAACGCGGTCTATTTCAAAGGCCCGTGGCGTCACAACTTTAACGAAAACAACACCAAGAAAGCCGATTTCAAAACAGCCACAGGCACCGTCCAGGTCGACATGATGCATCATACCGCATCGCACGCCTATAGCGAAACCGACAGCCTTATCGCGTTCGATATGGATTTTGGTTCTGCAGATTATGCGATGATGATCATGATGCCCAAAATCAACGAATCATCCGATGTAGCTGTAGCTCTGGCCGATCTCGAAAATAATCTTTCGAGCATTTCATTCAAACAAATCCGCAGCCAGATGAAATCCGGAAAAGTTTCTCTGTACATGCCAAAATTCAAAGTAGAATTTGGCGCATCACTCAAAGCGATGCTTCTCAAACTCGGCGTTCAGAATGCTTTTACAAGCCCCGATTTTTCCGCCATCACCGGAACGCGGGAACTCTTCCTCGACGATGTGCTGCACAAAGCATTTATCGATGTAAACGAGAATGGAGCCGAAGCTGCTGCAGCCACCGCCGTCACAATGACGCTGCGCATGGCCCTGCCGCAACAGGATCCCCCGGTTATCCGGGTCGATCATCCGTTTGTCTTCGCCATCGTCGAAAAATCCACACAAACCATTCTGTTTGTCGGCCGCGTCACAACGATATAATTTGTATTAAAGAAGGCTCTGTTTAACGATCGTGGATATGAAAAAGTAAGGTTGTCTGTTTTGCGGCCGCAAGCGATGAGCAATGAGCCACGAGTGCGCATTGGCCAACTCGACGCTCGATGCTCGGCGCTCTTTGCCAGTATCTCACTCGTATCGGGGTGACGCCATATCCACACTGGTTAAACATAGCCTAAAAAAAATATATATTTCCCGGGGTTACGCTGCGCTCACCCCGGGCTGTATCATGGCACGCCTTCAGCGTGCTGGCGGTATGCAATCGCTTAATCAGTCGCCGAAGCAAGAATGA
>JAEEGL014012073.1_pt1 | contig 54355 bp, 52 predicted proteins | sample 9134231 | NCBI WGS metagenome assembly JAEEGL01 (sample SAMN16246548, study PRJNA631951) | gut metagenome | biome: gut microbiome; feature: rumen; material: fiber-attached | host: Bos | place: Iran: Karaj | collected 2018-10
CCTGCTAATCGCACCAGGGTAAAAGAGGGGTTTTTCGGAGGAAATGCGAACGTCCGGAAATCGTTAGAAACCCAGTAATATCAAGCACTTGCGGCACATTGGAGGGCAGCGAAGGCGAACACTTTTTTCGTCTCCTAAGCGGCAGGCCGTGGGTTCGAATCCCGCCGGGTGTGCCATACTTCATGATTTCATAATCATGAAGTGTTTTTTTGTTATTCCAGGGTTATATATTTAGGTTCACATAAGGTTGCAGGGATATCATCAGTTCATCACTGAAAGGAGTGCTGAACATGAAACGCAATTATCGTTTATTCATTACCCTGCTGGTTCTGGCGGTATTCTCTGTCAGCCTTTACGCTTCTGCCGGAGCGGAAAGCGCTGTGGACACTATCCTGCGGACGGGAACCACCCAGGCATTCACAACAGATGAAGTTCCTGAAGAAGATATCCAGACGATTCTGCAGGCAGGCATATCCACAGCGAGCGCAATTAACCAGCAGCCCTGGTACTTTGTGGCTATCACCGACCAGGCCCTGATGAGTGAGATCGCAGGCTCCGGCATGAGCTTCGGCGGCCGCCCGGACGGTGCTCCGGAAGGGGCAACGCTTCCGGAAGGAATGAATCCCCCGGATCTGGGTGAGAGACCCGAAAAGGGCGATATGCCGGCAATGCCTTCGGGTTTCTCCGGCGGTGCAAAGGCATCCCTGGGCGATTCCCCGCTGGCAATTATCATCTACAAGGATACTGCGTTCAAATCCCCGTCACCGGACTATGACTGCGGCCTTGCAACACAGAACATGGTGATTGCGGCTTCTGCCCTCGGTTATGGCGTCAAGATTGTTTCGTCTCCCACCATGTCCCTGAACGGGCAGAATCATGATGAGATCTGTGAAAAGCTCGGTGTGGATACGAGCCTGCAGGCGGTAGCGGTGCTACTCATCGGCATGCAGGACGAATCGACAGACGCTGTCAGCAGCGCTTCCGTCCGGGATGACCTGAACGCCAAATCCGTGATTATCCACTGATACCAACTGTTTTATGAATTAAAAAGTCCTTTTCCCGCAAGGGAAAAGGACTTTTTGATTCAGCAGGTTCGGTCTGTGTTCAGGGGATACTGCTTCTTTGGGATGTTCGGGTAGGGAATTACCGTGTGCTGCGGAAGGGCGGAAGCCATATCGGAAATGGATGCCTGCATGGCCCGGCAGATACGTGCCCGTTCCTCTGCATCAGGCGCTTCCGGACGGAACAGGACAGGTTCCCCGAAATGGATGCTCTTCAGCCTGGGAGCAATATACATCGGTACGAACCGGACAGCTGTCCCGGCCCGGCGGTAGTACAGCCGGGCAAGATCCGCGAAGTGCTCCTGGAACTGCCAGAGGATTCCGTTATACGGTTCATTTTTCTCCGGAAAGATCACGAGGTCCGCGCCTTCCTTCAGCCGTTCCACGGACTGGCGGAAGGTGGTCATGACCCGTGTATCATGATAAACCGGAATGGTATGGGCATTGTTAAATATAAAAACCGAAAGCGGTGCGATCATGTGGCTGAGCAGGCGATAAAACCAATGCCAGCGGCGGGGCTTCATGGACCAGAAATCCTGGAAAGCATAAGCCGGGACTTCCTTCCGGTTCATCATTTCCCCGGTACACCAGATATAATGTGCCCGCGGCATAAACAATTCGGCTGCGATGGGGCCGTACATCTGACAGTGGTTGCCGACGATCACACAAGGTTCATCCGGCAGGTTTTCAGCACCGTGGAATGTGTATTTGGGAGAAAACAGCCTGATTACCCGGCAGAGAAGACGAAATGACAGGGGAGACTGAGACGGCATGATTATTCATTTCCTCCCGACTGTGATTGTGCCTGTGCCTGCGCCCGGCTGTTTGTATCGATTGATTTCCCGAAGACAACAAACCGGTCATACAGGTATTCCGTGACAAAATTGAGCAGCATGTTCATGATTGTGACGAGCATGCCGTTCCAGCCGCAGGATCCTTCCAGGTAATTGCCGAGCACGGTGGTTACAGGCGTGAAGACCGCATAATAGGCCGCAACTTTCAGCATGGCGACAGGAACGTTGTTGGCTGAGCGGAAAGTGAACTCCCGGTTCAGCGTAAAGTTCCAGACCACGGAAAGAACCAGTGCAATGAGATAGGCAACCCAGTATTCCCAATGCAGCAGCTCATAAAGAACGGTGAAAACACCGATCTCAATGACACCGGCAGAGATGGAAAACAGCACAAATTTGATTGTGCGGATCAGTTCACTCCGGTTCTTTGACTGATTTTCCTGTTCCGGATTCCTGCCTTCTTCTGTCATGATCCTCACCTTGTCCTTTCATACCGGCCGATGACCGTCTGATACCGTTCAAGCACCATCGGGATGAGCTTCTCCCAGGAAAGAGGTATGGTCTCCCGGGCGTTCTGACCGATTTTTCTGATGTCTTCCTGCGTAAAAATCCGGATGAGCTCATCACGCATGGACTGCGGATCGGCGGCGGCAGTGAATCCGCTGACGTTTTTCCGGATAGCCCCAGCAGCGTTGGAACCTTCAGTAGCCAGTGTCGGGACGCCAAGAACCGCAGCCTCCCGCAGGACGAGCGGCGCATTGTCGAACACGGATGGGAAGAACAGCAGGTCCGCATTCAGATAGATTCCGCTGAGCAGGTTGCGGTCCTTTACCTGGCCTGTAAAGCGGATGTGGTTCGTCAGGTTCAGGGAAACAGCGTAGCGTTCAATATCCTGCTCATCCTTGCCGGTGCCGACCATGACCAGGAACCAGTCGTTGCTCTGATCACAGAGGAGCCGGAATGTGTCCAGGATCAGGCGCTGGTTTTTATACCAGATCTGCTGGCCAACAAACAACAGCACATGTTTATCCTGCGGAAGCTGAAAACGGGAAGCGGCTTTTTCTTTCAGCTCCTGCGCGTTATCAGGAACTGATACATCCGTTCCGTTGGGCATAACATAATATGGCTTGCTGTAGCCATAGGAGCGGAGCGTTTCACCGGTCTCTTCCGAGCAGGCCCAGACTTCGTCACAGCTTTCAAAAACCTTCACGATCTGGTTTGTCACCATTTTCGCGATGGCGCGGCTTTTGGTGAATTCCAGGATCGCGTCGTAATACTTGGAGTGAAAGGTCGCCACAACGGGAACCTTCATTTTCTTTCCCAGGGAGACGGCGTACTTGCCGAGCAGGGAAGGGCTGTGCATATGGAAGATATCCGGATTTGCCTTTGCAATTGCCGACTCCAGTTCCCGGTCAATCTTCGGAACCGCGCTGGCATACCGGGAAAAAGGAACCCGGAGCGTCATGGAAGTAAGCAGGGGATAAGGGAAACTGTGCTTTTCCAGGTAATGGCTTTCCATGGCCGGGCAGACTACCGTGGCGTTTTCCATATGGCGCGCATATTCATGAACGGTTTCCGTCACACCGTCGATGACCGGGAAATAGTTATCGATAAACTGCACTGAGTGAAGTGCCTGAAGATCATTCATCCTGTTTTCCTCCCCGGGCATGCCTTCCGCGAAGCGCGTTCACACCGTAAATGCCGGCGCCGATGACGATAAAGGAATAATAGCAGAAGATCCGCCAGATCAGCATGGCCCAGAACACACCATCCGATCCCATGGCGGAAAAGACAAGATAAAACGCGCCTTCCGCCGCGCCGGCATTGCCCGGCGTCGGTACCAGACAGATGGTGGTATAGATATAAATGGTGCTTGCGAAGATGTGCAGGAAACTGACCGGGGCGCCGAACATCTTCAGCACGAAGTAGGGCATGCTGCAAAGGGCAATTCGGTACACCAGGGACAGAAACAGCAGGAGGCAAAGCATGGTTTTGTTTTTCGCGATGACTGAAAAGCTTGTGTGATAGCTGTCCAGCATGTCCAGCACCTGCTCCGTGGCTTCTTCCGGTTTTTTGACCAGCCGCAACCGTCCGCACAGGCGGATCACAACGGCGATGATCTTCTTCACGGTATTCGGCATAAAGGAAAAGGAAGCAAGCAGGCAGGGAATGATCGAAAAGAGCAGCAGGCCGAAATATGCTGTATAGCGGATAGCGTCCAGTTCCACAGAACGGTGCGTGATAAATACACCCAGGGCCAGCAGGATGAAACCGGCCTGCATGGTGATATACGCGCTGATTGTCATGGCGGAGGAAGCACCGTCCGAATAGCCATGCCTGTGGAGCCAGAGAATCTGGAAAGGTTGCCCGCCGGCACCGGAAGGAGTGATGCAGTCATAATATTTGCCGAGGGCGGCTGTCTCAAACGCCGTCCTGAAAGATACGGGCTCCCCGAGAGACTTCATCATCAGCAGGTACTTCATGGTTTCCGCGCACAGCAGTACAACCAGGCAGAGTCCGGTGCAGCCCAGAAAGAAAAGGGCACGCTTTGTAAAACCGAACTGAAAAGTACCGGCTGTTGTTCCGGAGAACTCATTGACCGCGGTGGCGGCGATGACGGCTATATTGATCAGGACAAACAACGCTGTCCAGAGACGCTTTTTCTTCCGATCCTGTCTGTTTTCGTTCACAGTTCCTGTCTCATTTCTGTTCTGAAATCTTCGGTACGTGATATTCCATACCCTGATCAAAGCGCACATGCTCCGGCGGGGTTTCCAGTTCCTCCGGATTATCCAGCAGGCGCAAGATATCAAAGAAGAAGGCGGCGTAATGCGCACCGGAACAGACCCGCTCGTCCGCGGTGATTCCCAGCGGCAGCCAGCGGCGCATTCTGGCTTTTCCATCCGGCTCCACATAAGCTTCCTTCTGGATGCTGCCCATTCCGATGAACAGGCTGACATCACCGAAATTATAAATGTGATGCAGGGGATGATGCAAGCCGATGGAGCCATTATTGGTAATAAACATGCCGCTGTAGAAGGGAAGCTCCCGGATGAGCACTTTCGGTGCGATTCCGTAACGGTCCAGCAGTTTTACCACGCCTACGACCGCCGTAGCCAGACCGGGTATGGACAGAAGCGTGCGGGCAAGTTTAATCACGAAATCCCCATCCTCTGTTTTACGGCACTGCTCCACCGCGGCGTTCATCCGGTCCCGTACGTCAAAGAGGGTATCTGTCAGGTCAAAGAGAATGCGAACAGTGCTTTCGTTGCTGTCCGTATCCTGTGGGTTCAGGAGTACGGTATAGGATACGGAACAGTTGTTCCGCGCATAGTACTGTTTGTTGAAGATGAAGCGGTTGGCTGCCGGATTGTTGCTGATAGCCCGGACATAGGCAGCCACCAGGATCTGCATGAAGGTAATCTTCTGTCCCTCCTGGGCTTTACGCACGATGTAGCGGCTCAGCTTCTCATAATCCGCCTTATGCTCAAGGAATACCTGCGCGTCGCAGCGCATCGGCATCAGATACGGGGTCATCTGCACAATAGGGTCCTGCTTCTTCAGGCGTCTTCCATCGGGTCTGCGTCCAAACATAATGATTCCTCCTTAATGATTGTGCATTGTCCCGAAGACGGGACTGATGCATTCAATTTGGATACTCAGTTTTGATAATTCGAATTTTACCATGCGCGGGCAGGCTTCTCAATCACCAGGATTGTTTTCTTTCTGTGAAAAGGTTTGCACTGGCGGTGATACAAGGCCATCCGCTCACGACACTTGCCGGATGTGCTGAGATACGGCAGAAAAGGGCTGAAGACGGTTTCGGACATGCCCGGTTTCCATACATGCGTTAACGTACTAAACCGGTTTAGAGTTTCTATTGACAAACGCATATATCACCTGCATAATATGGTTAGAAACTCGCCAAAATTGATAAGGAGGCTTTTTCCATGAAGAAACTTGTCGCGTTACTTCTTACCCTGATGCTGCTGGTTATGGCATCCACGGCAATGGCGGCCGGCAAGGTCATGCTGTATTCCTCCATGCAGGAAGCACAGCTGCAGGCCATTGAACAGGCTTTTGAAGCCAAGTATCCTGACGTGGATATGGAATACTATTATGCGGGCGGCGGAAAGCTGGTCACCAAAATGACCACCGAAGCACAGGACAACGGCCAGATCGCCAGCGACCTGGTGTGGCTGGGCGATCCGTCCGACTATGAAGCCTTCAAAGCCAACGGCTGGCTGCAGCCCTATGTGTCTCCTGAAACGGAGCATATTGCCAAGGAGTACATTGATCCCGACGGATACTACACCGCCGGCCGTCTGGTTACCATGGGCGTTGCCTGGAACATCGGCCTTGTGGATGAAGCGGATGCCCCCAAGACCTGGAATGATTTCCTGGATCCCAAGTGGAACAACCAGATCATCATGACCGACCCGTCCCAGGCTTCCACCACCAAGTACTGGATGGCTGCCATGATGCAGAATCCCAAGTACGGCGAAGCCTATTTTGAAGCTCTGAAGGCCAATGGCGTGGAGCTGGAGAGCGGCACTACCGCCACCCATAACCGCGTGGCTGACGCTTCCTATGAAGTGGGCATCTGCCTGGACTATGTATCCGCAAACCTGATTGCTGAAGGATCCCCGATGCAGTTCCATTACACCACGGAGGACGTTATCACCATGACCAGCCCCATTGCCATGATCAAGGGCTGCGCCAATGAAGAGAACGCCAAGCTGCTGATGGATTTCATCCTTTCCAAGGAAGGCCAGGAAGTGCTGGTTGCAAACAACCTGGTTTCTGTCCGTGATGACGTTGAGATGCAGGTGGATACTTCCGCCATCGCTGCCATCAACATGGAAGTGGATTACAACGACCTGGGTGTAAACCTGCAGACCTACCTGGACAACTTCAACAGGATCTTTGACAAGTAATCCTTCTGTTTCCCCCGGGCATGCGCGTCCGTTCCACCGGAGGGCATGCCCGCTTTTTTCTATCGGAAAAAGCGAAAAGGGGAAGAGAAAAGCGCAAGGAGAATGATAGATGGCAAACGTCAAATTTGACAATATCACCTTCCGCTACGGCACAAACACGGTACTTGAGAACTTTTCACTGGAAGTGGAAAGCGGAACCATCGTGTGCCTGGTAGGCCCGTCCGGCTGCGGCAAAACAACGCTGGTGCGTGCCCTGCTGGGCCTGATCAAACCGGAGACAGGCTCCATTACCGTGGGTGAACGGGTATTGTTCGACGCGAAGAAGCGTGTGAACGTACCGGCGGAAAAACGAAACATCGGTATTGTTTTCCAGGACTATGCCGTGTGGCCGCACATGACGGTGCTGGAGAACGTGAGCTATCCCCTGAAAAAGCAGCGCAGGCCCAAGGATGAAATCCGCCAACGGGCTATGCGGGCGCTGGAGCAGGTCCACATGACGGAATACGCCAATCACCTTCCAAACCAGCTTTCCGGCGGCCAGCAGCAGCGCGTGGCCATTGCCCGTGCCCTGGTGATTGACAGCGACCTGCTGGTGATGGATGAGCCCATTACCAACCTGGATGCCAAGCTGCGGGAGGAAATGCTGCTGGAGATCCGGATGATCCAGAAGCGGCTGAATGCCACCATCCTGTATATTACCCACGACCAGCAGTCTGCCCTGCAGCTGTGCGACAAGATGGCAATCATGCAGCAGGACGGAACCCTCTGCCAGTACGGCACGGACGAGGAGATTATCCTGCATCCGGCCAACCGCTTCACGTTTGAATTCATCGGCATTTCCAATTTCCTGCCCCTGGAAAAGCAGGGGAACCGCCTGTTCCTGAACTGCGGCGAGCTGATTCCTTATCCGCAGGAAGTGCCTCCGGAAGCAGAAAACGGCGGCTATGAAATCGGTGTGCGACCCAATGATATCGTATTTGATCCCGAGTCGCCGCTGCGGGCGAAGGTCAATTCCCGGGTGTTCCTGGGCAGTGAATACAATTACTTCCTTTCCTTGGGTGAAAAACAGATCCGTGTGCAGCAGTCCATGCTGGACGCCCGGACCCGGGGCACTGCCGATGAGGGAGAGACCGTAGGTATCCGGTTCCTGAACACCCGCTGCTATCCCGCGAAGAAAGGAGGCGCAACCGCATGAGGAAATACGGACATGTGAGCGCTGAACTGGCGGCTGTGGACGGGCGGAAACGGCTGAACATGGATAAGGTCATGACCGTGGTCTGCTTTATCCTGCTGCTGATCATTGTGGTCATCCCGATTGTGATGATTATCTACAATGCTTTCTTCAATGAGGGAAAACCGGAAGTCGACATGTTCGTGGAACAGGTGACCGACGGCAAGAACCTGGAGGCCATGTGGAATACCCTGAAAATCGCGGTGTTCGCGACGATCCTGGGTACTATCATGGGTGTGTTCTATGCCTGGCTGCTGGGCCGAAGCGATATTCCGGCCAAGGGACTGATGCGGGCACTGTTCAACATTCCCTACATGTTCCCGCCGTTCCTCGGCGCCATGGCGTGGGATATGATGTTCAACGGCCGTTCCGGTTATATCAACAAATGGCTCAGGGACCTGTTCCATCTGAGCGGCATGCCCATCAACATCAACTCCGTCTGGGGTATCGTGTTTGTTGAGGTCAGCTACTATTTCCCCTTTGTGTTCATGCAGGTGGTATCCGCGCTTGAACGGATGGACCCGACGCTGGAGGAATCCGCGCGGATCGCCGGAGCGAAGCAGCGCCAGGTGATCTGGAAGATCACCCTGCCGCTGGTGAAGCCCGCGATTTCAGCCGGTGCCCTGCTGATCCTGACCACCTCCCTGGCGCATTTCGGCGTGCCTTCAATCCTGGGCTACGCCAAGGGTATCTACACGCTGCCGACCCGGATTTATGCGGTAATCTACAATTCCGGCGGATCCTTTGACGGGATCCGGCAAGGCGCGGCCCTGTCCGTCATGCTGGTGGTGGTCGTGGCCATTGCCCTGATCCTGCAGAACAAGATTCTTTCGTCCGGCAGCTATGACATCATCAAGGGCAAATCCATGCGCCCGACGCTGATCAAGCTGCGCGGCGCGAAGATCCCGCTGTTCCTGCTGGCAATCCTGACCCTGATCCTCATCGTTATCGTACCGCTGGTGATGATCGTCCTTGTCTCCTTCCTGAAGGCCTACGGCCTGCCGCTGGAATTCAAGAACTTCACTTTTGCCCAGTACGAAAAGGTGTTTACCGCCAACGGCACGATTGCCGCCATCCGCAACTCCCTGTTCGTGTCCATTACAGCCGGTATCATCTGTATGTTCCTGGGCACGCTGGTGGCTTACGTGGTGCAGAAGATCAAACCCAAGGGTAAAGGCATCCTGGAGGTTACCTCCATGCTGCCCTATGCCATTCCCGGTACGGTGCTGTCCATCGGTGTGATCCTGGCCTGGAGCGGACGCATTGCGGGCATCAACCTGTACAATACGATCTGGATTATCCTGGTGGCTTACCTGGCCCGGTATCTGAGCTTCAGTATGAAGACCTCTTCCGCAGCCCTGCTGCAGGTGCATTCCTCCCTGGAGGAAGCGGCCCGGGTTTGCGGCGCGAGCCATACCGAGGGACTGGCGGACATTACCCTGCCCCTGATCCGGCCGGCTATGGTCAGCGGCTTCTTCCTGATTTTCCTGCCGGCCATGCGCGAGGTGACCACATCCATCCTGCTGTACGGACCCTATACCCGCACGCTGGGCGTACAGATCTACTCCCTGCGTGATGCCGGTATGATCCCGCAGGCGGCAGCGCTGGCAACGGTGGCAATCGGTATCATTATTATCCTGAACACCATTGTCACCAAAATTACCAAGGACAGGAAGGGGGTGTAATCCGTGGGAGATCAGATTGTTCTGGATCATGTGACCAAAAGATTCACAACCAAGACACTGGGCGACATCGTGGCCGTGGATGATTTCAACCTGCGGGTGCACGAGGGTGAATGCTTCTCCTTCCTGGGACCTTCGGGATGCGGAAAATCCACTACCCTGCGGATGATCGCCGGGTTTGAGGACCTGACCGAGGGCGAAATCGAGCTGTGCGGCAGACTGGTGTCCTCCCGGAAGAAGAACCTGTACGTTCCGCCGGAAGAGCGGGGCCTGGGCATGGTGTTCCAGGCGTTCGCGGTATGGCCGCATATGAACGTGTTTGAGAACGTGGCGTTTCCCCTGCGGATCCAGAAGATCAACAAGACGGATATCGTCCGCCGGGTGAACGAAGCCCTGCACCATACCAGCCTGACCGGACTGGAAAAAGCGTGGCCTGGTGACCTGTCCGGCGGCCAGCAGCAGCGGATTGCCCTGGCCCGCGCCATCGTGACCAATCCCAAGGTGATGCTGCTGGACGAACCGCTTTCCAACCTGGATCCGAAGCTGCGGGAGACCATGCGCTTTGAGATCAAGGCCCTGCAGCGGAAATTCAACTTCACCATCATCTTCGTGACACATGACCAGTCCGAAGCCATGGCCATTTCAGACCGGATGATGGTCTGCGACATGGGCCGGATCATGCAGATCGACACACCGGAGAACCTGTACAACAAGCCCTGCAACCGCTTTGTGCACAATTTCCTGGGAGAGAGCACATTCATCAATGTGATGATTGAGAACGGCAAGGCTTATCCCAAGGGGCATCCGGAACAGGCGCTGAACCTGACGGTGCCCGCAGATGCTGCCGCAGAGATGGTGGTGGCAACGCGACCGAACGAAATCGCACTCACCGGACCGGATGAGGACGGTTTTGCCACCCATGTTGAAAAGCGCATTTTCCTGACCGACCGCACAGAGTATCTGGTACCGGTCGGCGACCAGTTGCTGAAGGTGCAGACGCCCCACCGTGTGACTTTCGCCCAGGGCGAAGCGTGCAGCGTCCATCTGGTGGAACCTATGTGGTATCCTGCCGATGACGCAGAAGCGGAGAAGGAACGCGCCCGGAGACAGCTGGTGTAAGTCTTCCGGATTGCCTGCAAACAAAACAAAGGCCGGCTGCCCCTTTAGGGGCAGCCGGCCTTCTGCTTTGGGGAAAGGCTTATTTAATGCATTCAACCTTGATGATATTGGTGTTGCCGGGCTCACCGTTGATCTGGCCACCGGTCAGCACAACGTTGTCGCCCTTTTTCAGTGTGCAGATTTCCTGGGCGATCTTCAGATCCTGCCAGAACATGACGTCGATGGATGAATAGCTTTCTGTCAGGACCGGGGTGACGCCCCAGGACATATTCAGTTTTCGCCAGGCCCGCTCATCGGTGGTTGTGCCGATGATGCTGACCGGGCAGCGGAACCGGGAAACCATCCTGGCTGTCCGTCCGGAAATGGAGTTGACAACGATGACCTTTGCGTTGACGTCCACTGCCATGGAGCAGGTGGCGTGGGAAATGGCGTCCAGGTTGCTGTGAATGGTGAATTCCATGGTTTTGAAGCGCTTGGTGTAATTGATCCCGGCTTCGGTGAACTTCGCAGTATCGGCCATGGTCTGGACAGCCTGGACCGGGAATTTGCCCGCAGCGGTTTCGCCGCTGAGCATGATGGCGGACGAACCGTCATAGACCGCATTGGCTACGTCGGAGATTTCCGCACGGGTGGGACGCGGATTCGTGATCATGCTTTCCAGCATTTCGGTTGCAGTAATGACCCGCTTGCCAAGCATCCGGCACTTGCTGATCAGGTATTTCTGGAGGGCGGGAACTTCCATGAAGGGGATTTCCACGCCCAGGTCGCCGCGGGCGACCATGATACCGTCGGCAACTTCACAGATTTCTTCCACATGATCCACACCGCTGCGGTTTTCAATCTTGGCGATGATATCGATGTCTTTTCCGCCGTTCTCGTTCAGCAGGTTGCGCATGGCCTGGACGTCATCCCGGGAAGACACAAAGGACGCAGCGACGAAGTCGATACCGTTCTCAATGCCGAAGAGCAGATCCTTTTTATCCTGCTCTGAAAGGAAATCCTGCCGGAGTACTTTGCCCGGGAAGTTCATGCTCTTCCGGTCAGACAGGACGCCGCCGTTCTGTACCCGGCAGATCACATCATTGCCGCGGACTTCCTCCACCTTCAGGATAACCAGACCGTTGTTGATGAGCACGGTATCCCCGGGGAAAAGTTCCTGCGTCAGATTGGCATAGGTGACCGCGACGCGGGTTTCGTCTCCCTGGATATCATCCGTGGTCAGGGTGAACAGCTCTCCGTCCCGGAGTGTTACCGGACCGTTGGCGAAGGTTTTGATCCGGTATTCCGGCCCCTTCGTATCCAGCATGATGGCGATCGGCAGATTCAGCTTTTCCCGGACTTTTTTGATCAGCTGAATCCGCCTGAGATGCTCCTCATGGGAGCCATGCGAAAAATTCAGCCGGGCCACATTCATACCGGCCTGGCACATGGCGATCAGCGTTTCTTCGTTTTCACTGGCCGGCCCGATTGTACAGATGATTTTTGTTTTCCTTAACATTCTTACATCCTCCCAGATGTTCACAGGTCCTTTAGTACCTTTCATATTATACAAATAATATTATAGTTCATCCGGCAATGGGGAGCAAGGTTTCGTTTTTTCCAGATTATGCAAAAAGTCCGTGTCCGGCAATACACCGGCACGGACTGCGAGAGAGTTTTTATCAGCATTTCATAAAGCCGCGGCAACCCAGTTCGGACAGTTCACTGAAGCCCATGGATTTGTAGAATGCCACGGTCTTTTCGGTGTTGTCTGTAACCAGCTCAATCTGGCGGACAGCGGCATATCGGTCCAGAACTGCCTGCAGCAGCGTGGATCCGACGCCTTTGCGCTGCTGCTCCGGATATACCAGGATATCCTGGACGAAGACAACGGTCGCTCCGTCTCCGACAGCCCGGATGATGCCCAGCAGTTCTTCGCCTTCATAGGCGCCCAGAACCAGCAGGGAATGTTCATAGCCCCGGCGGAGCGATTCCGGGTCCTGCGTGTATGCTGTCCAGCCCACAGCGGTGTACAGGCGCAGGATTTCCTCGCCGTTGTAGGTTTTATATTCTCTGATTTCCATGCTGTTCCCCAAACATGATTATTCAGTCACGCTGCGCAATGACTTCGATTTCAATCAGTCCGTCCTTGGGAAGCCGGGCCACCTCCACACAGGAACGGGCAGGTTTGTGGTCGCCGAAAAATTCGGCATAGAGTTTATTGACGAGGGTAAAATCGGCCAGGTCTTTCACGAAGACGGTTGTTTTGACGATATCGGTCTTCTGAAAGCCGGCTTCCTCCACGATGGCCAGGATGTTGTTCAGGGACTGCCTGGTCTGCGCTTCGATTGTCTCCGGCAGGGTGTTTGTGACGGGATCCAGTCCCAGCTGTCCGGAAGTGAAGAGCATATTGCCGGCTATCCATGCCTGTGCATAGGGTCCGATGGCAGCAGGAGCCTGAGCGGTGTGTACGGTTGTTTTCTGCATATTATTCTTCCTCCCTCAGATGAATGGTTTTGATGATGGTATATCCTGAGCCTTCCACCTTTGAGAACTGGAACTGACAGATCCTGTCCTCAAAGGGAATGAAACGCGCCTGCATCTTTCCGCAGATCTGCTGCAGATCTGCCGCCGGATCGTAAACCAAAGTTGTGTGGGGATACCAGCTGCTTCCACAGGTCCAGCGGTCCAGGGAAAGGGAGAATTCCTTTACAATGCTTTGATGTAAAACAGCCAGTTCATCCGATATTGACGGGGTTGCGACGATGATGGATGTTTCGGAAAGCACTTCGAGTTTTTTATAGCGGACCGTGAACGGATGGCAGCGGCGGAGCAGCTTTTCACAGGCTTCCATAAAGGCACTGTAATCTTCCGGAAGGTATGTGGCAAGCGTGATATGCGCATTCAGCGGGGACGTAAACCGCCCCGGGGGAAAGGCTGCTTCCCGGAGTGCACTCAGTTTTTGATCTGCTTCAGGAGAGCAGTTCGCAATGACACACAGCATGCCTGATTACCGCCTTTCCCAATCGGTCAGATCTGTTTTTTGCATCTGAAAAAGATGAATTCGGGACGGTGAATGGTTCCGCCGAATACATCCGGGTATTTTTCCCTTAGTTCATCGGACACACGGGCTTCCTGGCATTCTTCAATAATGAAGCCGGCCCTGATCATGGAATTGATGAGGGTGGATACCGTTTTATGGTAAATTTCCACTTCATCCACAACCCACTTCACTTTCCGGCAGCCTTCCACCATGTAGCGATGGATGTTCGCAAAGAGACGCTCTCCGGTTTCAGTGCGCGTATACCGGTCATAGGTGCCGTCCCACGCGGTAACCATTGGATGGGACATGCTGTAAACCAGTTCCCCGTCATCCTTCAGCAGCAGGAAGATATCCCGCATGAGCTTATCGAAATCCTCAGTATAATCAAAAACCAATGAACTGGTGATCAGATCGAACTGCCTGTCCAGCGTGCTGATGTCCTCCATAGGCAGATGCTGGTAGGTGATGTTTTCGGCGCTGTTGTGAGCTTTGGCGTATCCGAGCATCTTTTCGGAAATATCGGTTCCCAGAACGGAGGCAGCGCCCATATCGGCATACTGTTTTGCGTGATGTCCCATGCCGCAGCCGATATCCAGCACATTCTTTCCGTGCATGTCCGGAAGCATGGCCAGCAGGATCGGCGTTTCAATGCAGGTGTTGAAGTTGATTTCGCTGTCCCGGTGGTTCTGATAGTCTTTGAAGAAGGTTTCGTCGTCATAGATGTTCTGCTTCGCCATGATGCTCCTCCTTTGTTCTGCGGTTCGATTGTCAGACGGGGACGGATACTCCGGATCCGGACTTGCTGTCCATCATAGCATGAATACGGAGAAAAAGCGAATGGGATTTTGATTCTATTTTGCGGAATCTGTCGTATATTCCGCTGTATCCTGACGGTATAATCGTCATTGAAAAGAACGATTATGATCATGATACAGATATGAGGGGAGGAAGAAACGTGTACTGCGAGAAATGCAACCGGATTATCGAAGGCGAGCGCTGCCCGGCCTGCGGCAGCAAAAAGATCAGGGTTCCGGAAGCCAATGATCCCTGCTTTCTGACTGAACTGGATTATATTTCAACCGGCATCCTGGAGGACATCCTGAAGCAGAATAATATTCCGTACCTGAAGAAAGACATGATGGGAGCCGGGATGACGATCAGGGTGGGCCCCATGCTGGAACGGAGCCGGTTCTATGTTCCCTATGAACAATACCAGAATGCCAAGGATATCACGGACGTGGTGTTCTCCGACGCGGAGGAAGACACGGAACCGGTAACAGAATGAGGAGATTCCGGTGATCATCGGTTTTGTGATCTGGAGCGCTGTGAGCCTGATGCTCCTGGGCATCGGGATATGGACCCGGAGATCGGAGAAGCCGGCCGGATTCTTTTCCGGGGTCAGGCCGCCGGAGGTCAGCGACGTCCGGCGGTATAACCGGGCGGTTTCCGTGATCTGGTTTATCTACACGATCCTGTTTGAAATGCTGGGGATTCCGCTGCTTGTCCTGAAACAGAATTCCGGCGGATTTATATGGAGTATGCTGGGCGTGGTGTTTATCACCATCGCGCTGCCGGTGGCATACAACCGGGTGCTGCTAAAGTATCAGAAGCACTGAACATAAAATGACTGCCTGAGAAATCAGACAGTCATTTTTGATATGAATCCATGCTCATCTTTGTCGATCCTGAGGACAAAACCAAAGCGGTTCCGGTCGATGCACATCCAGAAATCCTTTTCCGGAAACACATCCCGGAGGGTCGGATCGAAAAAATGGCGGCCGCCTCCGGTGCGGAGGGCTTTCAGTTTTTCATCAATATCAGGAATCTCCGTGCCGGTCAGCAGGCTTTTGAGATAGACAGCGCACAGTTCATCTTCTTCCGCCGGTTCCAGGCCTTCCTTTCCCATGCATACGAGGGAAACCTTCTCCGGCGCGGCTTTCCGGATATAATCCGCGATGGCTTTTGCGTTGACGAAACTGCCGGTGATAATCCCATCGGCACGGACCGCATTGACGATACCCTGTGTGCCGGCACTGGTGGTATGAATGATCCTTTTCCCACGGATCATTTCCGGGTTGATGGAGGAAGGGGAATTGCCCAGGTCACAGCCGTCAATCTTTCTTCCGTGGCGTTCTCCGACGAGGATGCAGCTGCTGTCACGATCTTTCCAGGCGAAGGTTTCCTCAATGCTTCCCACCGGGCGGACTTCCTTCGCGCCGAGTGCGTACAGATAACATTCCATGGAAAAGGCCCGGAAGACGTCAATGATGACAGTCAGCCCCTCAGCCTGCCCTGCGCCTTCAATCAGGCGGAGAATTTCAATATCCATGCATTTCCTTTCCGGGTCAGTTGACGCCGACGTTTTTTTCCCGATCGAGACGGAATGCAACAGAGCGTTTCAGGTATTCAAAGTATTCCTCATCCCGGCACATGGCTTTTCCGGGCGTATCGGAGAGTTTGGCTACAGCACGGCCGTTGACGGTCTGCAGTTTGATGACGATATTCAGCGGTTCCGCAAACGTGTCATTGGAGCAGAAAGTGCCGATGCCGAAAGAAATCTTCGCCCTGCCGCGGAAGTGGTCATAGAGCTTCTGGGCCCGGTCAAAGTCCAGGCTGTCGCTGAACAGCAGCAGCTTTGTCCGGGGATCCACGCCGTATTTCATATAGTGGGCGATAATCTTCTCACCCCAGAGATACGGATCGCCGCTGTCATGGCGGACACCGTTGAAGTTGTTGACCATGGCCCGGTTGAAATCCAGCAGGAACAGGTCGGTGGTAATGGTATCCGTCAGGGCGGTGCCGTTGTCGCCGCGGTATTCATCATACCAGTCTTCCATGGCGTAGTGGTTTGTATAGGCGAGGGGAATGGAGTCAATTCCCTGGTACATCTGGACGAACTCATGGGCATAGGTGCCTACGGGTGTCAGGTTATATTTTTTCGCGAGATAGACGTTTGATGTTCCCATGCAGCAGCCGGTTTCTTCCGCCAGCCGGCGGACAACCACATCCAGCCATTCCCGGCTCAGCCTGCGCCGGCAGCCGAATTCCGCAAAACGGAAGTTGTATTTTCCGCTTTTGAAATCCCGAATCTTCTCATCCAGGCGTGCTTCCGCGGAGCGGATCAGTTCGCGGTAATCAAACTTCATCCGGAAATAGACTTCGTTGATAATTTCCAGCAGATAGATTTCAAACTGCATGGCGGAGAACAGCGGACCGCGGACTGTGACGCCCAGCTGTCCGTCCTCACTGAGGGAGGTTTCGACATAGTCCCGGATCGGATGCCAGAGACGCAGGAATTCCACGTAGTCATTCTTGATGTAGCGGATGGCGCGCAGGTAATCCAGTTCTTCCCTGGTGAAACGCAGGGAGCAGAGATGGTCAATCTGTTCATTGATTTCCGCGAACATCTCCTGTGTAAAGACAATTCCCTCGTTCCTGCAGCGGAAATAATATTCTCCGCTCAGGTCCGTATGCTTATGGAAAATGACCTGGTTCATGTTGAATTTATACAGATCCGTATCCAGCAGTGAAATAATGATCGGTTCCAGTTTCATGGGTTATTCCTCCTCTGATCGGGGGTTTTGCATATCAGATGTATGATTTCTCCGGGAATCATCCGCTCCAGTTTTTCCGGATCCTGCGGCTGACGGAGCGCTTCCCTGACAGCGGAAGAGGAAACCTGCTTCCATTCGTCAGGTGTTTCCAGTACGGTGATGCAGTCCGAAAGAGAACTGAGCAGCGGGTCTTCCCGGACGATGCTTCTGCAGGAATCCGTATTCCGCGCAAGGCACACAATCCCGAATTCACGGGCGATCTCCGGCACATATTTCCAGCCGGAGGAAAGCTGCCGGAGATTGTCGGATCCCAGCAGCAGGGAAGGAGCGTATCCTTCTTCCCGCAGATGGCAGAGCGTGACATAGCTGCGGGGCTGCGTTTCCTGCTGAAGCTCCCAGCCGGAAACAAGCATCCAGGGACGACGTTCCGCGAGCGTGTTCAGCATTTCCAGCCGCGCCTCATTGCTGAAGGCAGAATCCTTGCCCTGGCCGTTCCGGATATAATCCGTCCGGGAGGGAACAAAGATTACACTGTCGGCACCGGTTTCCCGGCGGGCAAAATCTGCCAGTTCCAGATGTGCGCGGGTGGGCGGGTTAAACGCACCGAAGAACGCGAGGACATTCTTCATTCGCCTTTGCCTCCGAAAGGATCCAGAATAACGGGCATCCGGCGTTTATGCATGTTGGCGCGTTCGCGTTTCCGGATCTTTTCGTCTGTCTCCGGATCACCGCAGGAGCCTTCGCGGATGTAGCGATGGATGTCCGCGTAACGGAGCCCCATACGCTCTTCATCACTGAAGCCGGAAAGGCCGTCGGTAGGCGTTTTTTCCACCAGTTCCGCGGGAATTTCCGGCATGGTCAGGCCGACCTGCACAACCTCCACACTGGTCAGCTTTCCGAGCATGGCAAAGTCGCAGGAGGTATCTCCGTCTTTGGTGCAGTAACCGACAGTCGCTTCACTGAGGTTGCCGGTGCCGGCCAGCCGGGCACCCAGGGCCTGGGCAATATAGCGCAGGACTGTCATTCGCAGGCGGGGACCGACGTTGATGTCACTTTCCCGGTTCTGCGGGACGGTGAAGCCGTCGCTCTCCGGGGCAGGTCCGAACTGGTCCGTTGCTTCCCGCAGGGCGTTATGAATTTTTCCGATGTTGACGGTTTTGCTGCGGATTCCCAGCGCCTCGCAGATCCGGCGGCTGTCCGCGATATCCTTCTGTTCGCCGTCCGGCAGCATGACACCGTAGACATTTTCCGCACCGAGCGCCCTCGCGCAGATGGCGGCCGTTACGGTGGAGTCCTTGCCGCCGGAGATGCCGACGACGACCCGGCTGAAGCCCTGTGCGGCAGCCAGCTTTTTTACTTCCTCCACAAGGCTGTCACGGGCAGCTCCCGGCTGAAAACTGTATTCCATGGTGATTGCTCCTTTCATGAAAGCGCCTCGGATTGAAGCGGCTCAGTCATTCATTTCATAGCCCTTTGACATACTGTACAGCACAGCCGGCCGCCCCGGTCCGCGCCTGGCGGAAAGCTCCGTCTGGCGCAGCTGCCCGGTTTTTTCATACCGGTTGATGATCGTTCTTCTGAAGTTGCTGCTGTCCACTTTTTCCCCAAGAACCGCTTCGAATACATCCTGCAGTTCACTGAGTGAGAAGGCGTTCATATCCGCCAGGAAGCGGAAGCCGATTTCTGTATAGTCGATTTTTCCACGGAGGCGGCGGATGCCGGTTTCAATGATACGGCCATGGTCAAAGGCCAGATCGTTTCCGGACAGGATGGTTCCGTCCACGCTTTTCAGCCGCAGGCCCTTTTCTCCCAGCGAAGCGGCAAAGCAAACGAGGGGAGCATCACCGCTGAGCACGGAATCCTGGACCGTTTTCCAAGGAAGAATTTCCAGATAGGACATGGAGATTACACGGCCCCGGGGATCCCGGTTCAGATCGGAAAAGGTGTACAGCTGTTCCAGGTATCCGTCGGCGGAGGGCAGCAGACTGTTCATCATACGCTCCGCCGCAGGCTCGGCAGATTCATCCATGCTGATAAAGCGGCCCGGAAGTGCCCACATGCCCTGATAAGGAGGCGCGTTTCTCCGGGACAGCAGGATATAGAGCGTTCTTTCGTACACGGAAAGAGGCAGTACGTCAACCGTGATGTGAATCCGGTCCCGTTCCAGCGCTGCAGGCATGGGCATCCTCCTTTTTAGTCAAAGTGACAAAAAACAAGATAAACATAATGGCATATTTTGTCAAGCTGAATATGTAAAAATGACCATATTAAAAACAAGACAGGGAAAAGCAGGCGGCTGGAAAGTCCGGCGGCGGATTTGCCGGCCTTTCCGGAAAATGATATAATCATTTATACGCCATGCAGGAGGGAGTGATGAACATGGCCGGATTCGTTCCGAAGGACAAAATGAGCAAGAAGGCTCAGAAAGAACTGAACCGCCAGCGTAGAAAGACCTGGGAGTTCAGCCCGGTGACAAAGGTTACTGAAAGCAGGAAAGTGTATAACCGAAAGAAAAAAGCCCATGACCGTTATGAGGATTACGGCATGGGCAGTTTTATTGTTGCAGAAACATAACGGAAAAGATAGAATAACAGGTGACAGAACAAATCAAAGAGGATATCCTCCTGAACTGCGGAAAGCGGGGAAAGACTATGGCCAGACGTGTCGCCGGCGATCTGCTGATTGCCCTGGCTGCTGCTTTTACAATTTATTTAGCCGTGATTATGACGCACAGGATCAATGCGGTGGTGCTGAAGGATTCGTATGTGAAGATCTTCCGCTATGAGATGATCATCTGCGGTGTTTTCCTGCTGCTTGCACTGGATATCCGGTTCGGATTCCTGACGAAAGGGAACGGGTTTCTCCGGGCCGCGGGATGGGCAGCGCGGATCCTGCTGATCTTTGTGACAGCGGCGGTGCTGTTCTTCTGCGGGAAGATCACCGCGGGCAGTTTAATCCGCACGGCCGAATCGGCAAAGCATGCACTGGTGCTGGGACTGGCGCTTGAGGACGGCAGGCCCACGGACGATCTGCTGTCCCGGCTGGACACAGCCCGGCAGTATCTGGAGGAAAATCCGGAAACGACGCTGATTCTGACCGGCGGGAACGCGGCGGAACCGGGAAGGACAGAGGCGGAGGTTATGCGGGACCTGCTGGCGGAACAAGGGGTGCCGCCGGAGAAAATGATCCTGGAAGACCAGGCGGAAACGACGAAGGAGAATTTCCGGAATGCTGTCCGGATGACGGATCCCGGTGAACCTGTTGTGCTGATCACGAGCGATTATCATATGGACCGAGCGGCAAAGACGGCGGCGGACGCAGGATTTACCCGGGTAACGCGACTGCCGGCAAAATCATCCGCGCTTCATTTCGGCGCGAACATCATGTGGGAAACAATCCTGGAACTGAATGAACTGACACTGAAACAGGAATGAACGGAGGCCGGAGCTATGGCGGCAATATACAGGAATCTGAAAGGCATTGCGGTATGCGCGCTGGCAGCGCTGATCCTGCTGACGCAGATATGCTGCGGCGCCGCAGAAGAAATCCCGCAAAAAGAGCGGAGAGCGGATTACGGCATGCTGATCAGCCACCTTTCCAAAGCCTGGGAGTCCATGGATCCGGTTGAGGCGGACCTGGAAGCAATGAAGGATGATGAGCTGGCCATATTCATCGCGGCAAAATGGCAGGAGCTGTTTCTGGATCCGGATTACCGTGTGTACCTGAACGGAAAGGATGCTCCGTCGGAACTGCAGATTACAGGAGCACACGCCTTTGTTGTGCTGGGATACGCGCTGAAGAACGGGGAAATGACGGAGGAACTGAAGGAACGCTGCGACGCGGCGGCTGCCGCATGGCGGGAGTTCCCGGATTCCATCCTGGTCTGTTCAGGCGGTGCCACAGGAGACAACAATCCGGAAAAACATACGGAAGCCGGACTGATGAAACAGTATCTGACAGAGACCTGCGGTATTCCGGAAGACAGCATTTTTACCGATGAGAGCGCCATGACCACACTGGACAACGCAATGAACACCTTTGAGATCCTGAAAGCACAGTGGATCGAAGAGATTACGCTGGTTACCTCTTCCTACCATCAGCGCTGGGCGAATGTTTTGTATGCGGTACTGGCGGAGTACATCCGTGAGACGGAGGGACGGATGATCAGCATCGTCGGCAACTTCAGCTGTGAACGGGACGCGCCGGCGAACCTGGCCGGAAAAGAAGCAGGCATTGCGGCACGGCAGCTGAGCGAGATGATGAAACGGCTGTTTCCCGCAGACTGAAAGGACTGACAGGGGTTATCAAAGTACATATAAAAGGCCCACCGGAGAAGGCATGAAAACCTGTCCGGCGGGCCTTTTATCCTGATGCCAGCGGGATTATTCCTTTCCTGCGGAGGAACGGTTTTGTTTCCGGTACTGGCCGGGAGTGATGCCGGTCTGCTGCTTGAAGAAACGGATGAAGGAGGATACATTGGGCATACCGACCTTCTCCCCGACAATCTGTACCGGATCATCGGCTTCAGCCAGCAGCCGGCAGGCTTCTTTTTTGCGCAGGTTCTGTACATATTCCAGAACGTTCTGGCCGGTGCAGTTCTTGAAATAGTGCGAGAGGTTGGAAGGCGTCAGACTGAAATGATCCGCCATCGCCTGTAGGGAGAAGAGCTCATCGCAGCAGTTTTCCGCGATATAGGTTTTCATCTCCCGGGCACGGTCAAAACCAGGCTCGGGCTGCAGAGACTGCAGGGAAGTACAGGTGTTCTCCACAAACCGTTCCAGCAGGTCTATGAGTTCCGGAACGGTATCAAAGCTGATCAGCTGCTCCAGCATCTCAGGATCCACTGCAGGGGTTCCGGTATCTTCCCGGCCGGCATACAGTGTGCGCACGGTCATATTGACTACATCAAAGCACACCATCCGCGCGAAGTTAAAGGAAACCGGCCCCTGCTGCAATCCTCCAAGGATGCGGTGCAGGATTTTGCCGGCGTTTTCAGCATCCGGCTGCAGCAGGTACCACTGCAGCTGTTCCATCTGCTCTGTCGGGTAATCCTGCAGGGAGGAAGCGGCATCCAGATCCGGTGAATAGACGACGAGACATCCGCTGCCCCGGACCAGCCGGAACTGCAGCGCCCGGACAGCCTGGCTGTAGGCTGTCCCGATTTCATCGGCTGAGCAGGGACGGCTGAGCCCGGCAGACACCGGAACACCGCAGGCATCTTCCAAGTGGTTTTTGAGGTTATAGAGGTTTTCCTCGGTTCCGTCGTTTTCCGAAGCCCTGGGGAAAAGCAAAGCCAGCCGGCCCTCTCCCGGCAGGGAGGAGCATAGCACCGCATCCTCCCTGCCAAAGGACAGGGAGGCCATGAAGATCTCGGCTTCCTGCCGGAGCGCGGCGGACTGGTTCCTGTCGCAGTCCAGCACAGCAACCCGGTACTGCGATGCTCCGGAGAGGAACAGCCCGTGACGGGCTAGCTGTTCCTTCAGCCCGGGATCGGATTCACCGGCAAGCAGGCGGCGCAGGTCGCGCTGCAGCATGACTGTGCGGCTTTCTTCCAGTGCCAGGCGGCTGGAACGGCTCTCCTGGGCCAGGGCATCGAGCACGGCTTCCACCTGGCGCATTTCATCCGTACGGATGCTGCGGGATTCGCCGGGACGGGGATCGTGGCTGCTCAGGGCTTTTTCACTCAGCCGTTTCAGCGGTTTGTAATGGAAGTTGGAAAGGGAATAAACTGCCGTGGCGCCGATGGCGGAAACAGCGATGAGCAGCAGGATCATGAGATGCCGCATACGGCGCATAGGCGCTTCAATGACGCGGGAAGGAATAAGAACAGTATAGTCCCAGCCGACTACAGCGGAATGGGCGGAGGAAAGAAGATGCTTTTCTCCGCTGAGCAGGACGGTACCATCAGGGGCCGGTTCACCGGCCTGCAGGTATTCTGCCCTGGAAACCGGACCGATGCCCAGCAGCAGTGTACCTTCCGGATCGGTAATCTGAACGCTGCCGCCGTATTCTTCCGTGATGCGGCTGACGCTGTTCCGGATGCGGGCGGAGGGAATCAGAAAGGCTGTACGGAGTTTGGGCGTCCTCACACCGCCGGAGACAGAAATGAAGAGTGTGATATACTCCGTTTCCTGTCCGCCGTACTGGCGCACAGTGTCGGCCGGCCAGGCAACAATATTTTCCGGCCGGTCCACGGTGGTATAAAAATCAGCCAGTGTGTGGTTTGCATAGACAAGCTGGTCGGAAAACAGTTTCTCCGGGCGGATCCGTGAGGAGGAAGTGAAGCAGTAATCCGTGCCGGACCGGTAGGTAATCAGATAGTCCGGCAGGGAAGAGACTGAATGAAAAACACCCAGGGTGTCCACCGCCTTGCGGGCAGCCACTACATCGCCTTCGTTGGTACGGAGATTAACCACGGCGTTGTTCTGGATCATAAAGGATATATTGATCAGCTGCTCCAGCTGCGTGTCGAGGTTTTCCTGCATCTGGGCCAGCAGACGGGTGTTGCTGTCGGTGATTTCCTGACGGTAGCGGTCAAAGAGGACAGAACTGAAAAGCGTAAAAAGAATAACGATCGGCAGAAAGAGCACGAGCGCATAGGAAAGGATATAGCGATAGAAGGTCCTGCTTTTGCTTTTCATTTTATTCCCGCCTTCTTCAAAGTGCAGGGGTATTATATCATCCGGACTGCCCGAAGGACAATGGCGGGGTAGAAAAAGCGATGATGGATTGGCAAAATTGATGATTCAAAAAATGTATTTTTTTATCCGCAGAAAAAGCCGATTTCAAGAAATGAATATCCATTCAAAAAGTGAAGATTGACTATCTGGCATAAAACAAATACGATTTTGACATCAAGAGAGCCTGCTGAAGGCTGAACAAACGAACACGGAAAGCGCGGTGTGAACAGCATGACAACGCTGGCGAGGGATCCGGGCAGGGATCTGCGGCTGAGTCCGGGAGGGAAAAAGCTGAATAAGATCCTGTGCAACTGGCAGCTGTATCTGTTTCTGCTGCCTGCACTGGCCTATTTCCTGGTTTTTCGCTACTATCCGATGCTGGGCATCCAGATTGCTTTCAAAAAATACAGGGCGGTCAATGGTATCTGGGGAAGCCCCTGGATCGGATTCAAGAATTTTGAACGTTTCTTCCAGGCAGCGGATTTCACACGGCTGCTGACCAATACCCTGGCAGTCAGTGTGGAAACCCTTCTGATTTCTTTCCCTGTACCGATTATCCTGGCTCTTCTGCTGAACCAGCTTCCGTCCAAGCGCTACAAGAAGATTGTGCAAACGACGATCTACGCACCGCATTTCATTTCCATGGTGGTGCTGGTTGGCATCATTTCCCTGTTTACTTCTCCCCGGTCCGGTATTATCAACCACCTGATCGCGGCGCTGGGCGGTGAACGGGTGCATTTTATGGCTGAAGCGGCGTGGTTCAGACCGCTGTATATCGGATCGGATATCTGGCAGAATGCCGGCTGGGGAAGCATCCTGTACCTGGCCGCCCTATCGGGTATCAATCCGGAACTGCATGAGGCGGCGATTATGGACGGGGCCAACAAATACCAGCGGGTCTGGCATATAGACCTGCCCGGCATCCTGCCTACTGTTGTGATCATGTTTATCCTCGGCGCCGGAAAAGTGATGACAGTCGGCTTTGAAAAAGCATACCTGATGCAGACGTCCCTGAACATCTCGGCATCGGAGATTATCGCCACCTACGTCTATAAACGCGGCCTGCAGCAGAACCAGTTTGAGTTTTCCACCGCAGTGGGACTGTTCGAATCTGTCATCAACCTTGTGATGATCAGTACTGTGAACTTTATTTCCAAGAAGGTATCCAATTCGTCGCTCTTCTGAGCACAACCATCGAAGAAAGGAGGAGGCATAAATGCAGCGGACAGAACCTGCCGTTAAAATGCGCGGAACAAAGGTCGGCCAGACCGGTATGGACAGGGTGTTTGATGTTATGAACTACATCATTCTGACCATCTGCTTTCTGATGGTAGCCTACCCGCTGTACTTTGTGGTCATTGCCTCCATTTCCGATCCGGTTGATGTGAACGCAGGCCGGGTAATCCTGTACCCGATCAGGGCAACGCTGGACGGATATAAGCGGATTCTGGAATACAAGTCTTTTTTTACCGGTTACCGCAATACACTGATGTATACCGGACTGGGGACTTTCGTGAACATGGTGCTCACATTACCCGCGGCTTATGCATTGTCCCGGAAGGATCTGGTGGGCCGGAATTTCTTCATGATGATGATTACTTTCACCATGATTTTTTCCGCCGGCCTGATGCCGACTTTCCTGCAGGTACGGGACCTGAACCTGATTGACACCGTCTGGGCAATGGTCCTGCCGGGGGCGGTGAGCACCTGGAACCTGATTGTTGCCCGTACTTTCTTCCAGCAGACCATACCGGATGACCTGCTGGAGGCGGCCCAGCTGGATGGCGCGACAAATGCCCAGTTTTTTACACAGATCGTTCTGCCGCTGAGCAAATCCATTATTGCGGTGCTGATTCTTTTCTATGCAGTCGGTCACTGGAACAGCTATTCCAATGCGCTGTACTATATCCGGACGGCAGAAAAGTATCCGCTTCAGCTGGTGCTGCGCAGCATTCTGTTTGAGAACAGCATGGGTGATATGGTGGAGGATGCTTCCAACCTGGCAGCTCAGCAGCGGCTGGGCGACCTGATCAAATACGGCATCATTATCGCCAGCTCCCTGCCGCTGCTGATCCTGTATCCCTTCCTGCAACGGTATTTTATCCAGGGCGTGATGATCGGCGCAGTGAAAGGGTAAAAGCGGTTAATATGGGCGCGAAAGCCCTAAAAATATTACTTTTCAAGGAGGAAAGACACATGAAACGGATCCTGGCTATTATCCTGGCCCTGGCTCTGGTGCTGTCCTGCACGGCAGTCCTGGCTGAGAGCTACCCGCTGGCGGACGGCGCCCAGTTCAACCTGATCATCCGTGTACGCCCGCTGCACGGCGACCCCGATGAGATGGTGTTCTTCAAGAACCTGGAAGAACTGACCGGCGTGCACATCAACTGGGAGAAGATCCAGCAGGCGGAATATGACGAGAAAAAGAACCTGCTGCTGGCGGCAAACAAGGACCTGCCGGACGGCTTCTTCGGGAAGTTCTCCCTGAGCTCCTCCGACCTGGTTGTTTACGGTTCCCAGGGCATCCTGATCCCGCTGAATGACCTGATCGACCAGTATGCGCCCAATATCAAAGCGCTGCTGGAACGCCGCCCGGACATCAAGTCCATGATTACCGCTCCTGACGGCAACATTTATTCCACCCCCTACGTACAGGAAGGTGAAGACGGAACGATCGCTTCCAATATCATGATCAACAAGACCTGGCTGGAACGGCTTGGACTGGAAAAACCCACCACGCTCGAGGAGTTCGAAGCAGTGCTGACTGCCTTCAAAGAGCAGGATGCAAACGGCAATGGAGACCCCAATGATGAGATTCCCATGACCTTCAAATTCCTGGGTTCCCAGCGTGATATCGGCGGCTTCTTCGGCGCGTTCGGTTACGCGGACACCCTGGCCGCGGGCAATACCCACATTGTGGTGGGTGATGACGGACAGCTGGTCTTCGTACCGGCCACCGAAGGCTACAAGGAAGGCTGCAAATACCTGTATGAACACTTCTTTGCCAAAGGCCTGATCGACCAGGAAGGCTTCACCATGGACAAGAAGACCTACAATTCCCAGAACCAGGGCGAAATCGCCAACATCGGCGTGTTCATGTGCTGGAACTCCTTCGACCTGGGCACTGTGCATGAAGATGAATATGAGCCCATGAGCCCCCTGCTGGGACCGAACGGCACCACTTCCTGGGGCACCTCTCCTGATTCCACCATGGCAGCCACCGGCTTCTCCATCACCAATGTGTGCAAGGATCCCGAACTGCTGATCAAGTGGGTTGACACCTTCTATGATCCGATCCAGTCCATGCAGTGCGACCTGGGCCCCATCGGCATCAACATCAAGGACAACGGCGACGGCACCTATGACTATATCGATACGCCGGAAGGCATGAGCTACGACGAGTTCCGCTATAAGGAAGCCTTCGCTTCCGACGGCCCGATCGCGCTGACCAGTGACTTCTTCGGCAGCAAGATCCCGCGTTCCGCCGGCCACCAGGCGAAATTCGACCGCAATGAGAACTACTACCGCAAGTATGCCACCAGCGTATACCTGCCCAGCATGATCCTCAGCGAAGAGGACACGGATGAGCTGAACCTGATCAAGACGGACATCATTAACTACACCGAGGAAATGCGCGCGAAGTGGCTGTCCGGCGGCGGCGTCGAAGCTGAATGGGACGATTATATTGCCCGCCTGAACAGCATGGGCCTTGAAAAGTACATGGAAATCTATCAGCGGAACTACACCGCGACCCACAGCAACTGATTGCTCTCCCCATGGACCGGCTGATCACCGGTTCACGGTAACCTCCTTTCTCCCCCGGCTGACCACCGGGGGAGTTTTCTGTTTCCGGGCACGAAAAAACCGGCGCCTTCAGGCGCCGGAAGGGGAAACGAATCAGTCATTGATCGGATCCCGTGACAGGGAGAACTGATTCACTGCACCGGTATTGGATATATCTGCATATACATACCAGGAATTGTCGGAAGAGACAGCACAGACCTGATAACGGGTCCCTTCATTATTTACGATTGTCCAGTCTGTCAGATCCATCGATCCGGCCTGAAGAATATTATCCTTAATCCATGACTGGGCGGCAGCCAGGATTTCATCCTCAGAAACAAGCCGGCGTGTATGGATTGATGGCTTATCATTGTTATATTCAACTGTCAGCCGGGATTCCAGGAGGGTGTTGTCCTGATTCCTGTGCAACCATACTTCAACATTTGCGGGCTGGCCATCCCGGGGCTTCATATCCATGTTTAGTTCATCGATGGAATACACATAAAATGCGATACGATATCCTTCTGTTTCAGCAGTAAAGGGAATCAGTGTGCGTTCCATATTCCACACATCCAGGAAGGACGGGAAACTGACCAGACTGTAAGCAAACTGTTTGGCAGTTATCTGTACCAGGTCAGGATTTACTTCCCATACGGAATCCTTTTTGAAGGCAAAGGCAGCCAGTTCGTTATCCGTCATCTTCCTGTAAGGATAAAGGACGAAAGGGCCATACGAGGAATAGATGACCTGGCATTCTGCTTCCGGACTGACTTGTTCCGGAGCAAGGACTCCATAGATAACCAGACGCTTCAGTTCTTCCATCCGTTCAGTTTCATCTGCAGTAAGGTCCCTTGATGAGCCGTCATGATAGAACCGCCGGCAATTCCGTTCGTTCAGGGAATCAGGATTAAAAGGGATTCCAAGCGCTTCAAAGCCTGAAATCAGGGTAACGAGTTCAGCGTCTGTCAGTTCGCGGCAGGGAAGCGTCACAAAGAAGGTTTCCCCGTCAAAATCAGCAGGATTCAGCGTGTATATGCCGACACTGAATCCGTAGTCGGGATTTTCCACTGGATAATCCGCAGCGGAAATATTCCCTGCATTCAGTTCGGACATGAGTTCCTTTGCTCTCTGCTCCTCAGATGCAGTCAGCCAGGGCGTGTAGTGTTTGGCTTCGGAAGAGGAGCCTTTGACTGTGTTGTTCCAGAAAGAGGGAAGGTAGTCTTTGCTGTCTTCAGTATTCAGTGTTTCAGAAATCTCTTTCTCCGGGAGACTTACCACAGGTGCGGATTCCAGAACATTTTCCACAGCCGCCAGCGCGGAAAAAGGGAAGACGATCAGTGCCAGCAGGACAACGCACAGGCATTTCTGAAGGCAATGCATATATTTCATTCTTTGTTTCCTCCTGTTACCGGGAAATCATTCAACATTTCAGCGATGATAGATACCGCACCAAGTGGCTTCCCCGTTATAATCCATATCGAGATAAATAATCCAGTCACGGGTATCAAGCCGGCAACGAATGCGATATTCATTACCGTCCGGATCCATGGTCCAGTCTGACAGGATATCTTCCTCCGGAATCAGTATAGTTTTTTCAGCCCAGTTCCGTGCAGCAGCCAGGTATGCTTCATCGCTGAGCAGTGTGCCTGTATCGGGCACATCCGGATATGTGAAGAATATGGGATCTGCGTGCAGACTGCCGGTTTTTGTGAAATAGGGTGTCTGATACACGATCATGCTGTCGGGCATTCTGTCCGGGGAACCGTTATCCTGGCTGTTTTCAGCAGTATCGAAAGTGTAGTCATTCCTGTACAGAACCCCAAATTTGTCTTCCTTTTTTGAAGCTCCGGCTGAAATCATATTCGACGGAAGATTAAGGAGCGAACGCGCAACCTTTCGGGCATTATCATCGATGGTTTCGTCCGTTATTTCCCATACGGACGATTCAGGACCTGCTGCTTCACTGATCCACACTTTTGCCGCAGGGACCGGTTCCCAGTCATAATAGCTCCTGGTACGATCGCGATTACAGATTTCATACCCGAAGTACCGGGCATTGCTCTCATACATTTCCAGATAAACGACCCAATCAGAAGTCAGCAGCCTGTAAGTTACAGTTCCCCAGCTTTCATCCTGATCATGCCAGATCCAGTCTGACAGGATGTCTTCCTGAGGAATCAGCAGGTTTTTCTCCGTCCATTTCCACGCTGCAGCTTTCAGTTTTTCATCGCTGCATACGGATTTTTTTCCGGGATGCGCAGACTCGTATGAGTAAGGATAGTCGACACTTATACGAACAAAAACTGCTTCTGCGGGAATGTTTCCGTCTCTGACAGATATAGTCTGCTCAACCATTGCTTCTTCAGGCGTTTCATCCGGCGAGGCATACATATTACCGCAGCTGTCAGGATCAATACGGTAATAGTTCATGAAGTGGATGGAGTCGCCATAATCAGAACGAAGCTCATCGTATTTGACCATGGACAGCGGCAGGAGCGCCAATTTGTACATGTTTTCCCTGGCTTTCTTTTCCAGCTGGTCCGGATGAATCTCCCACGCGGTTTCCTGGGCAAGGGCAAAGGAAGCCAGTTCATTGTCTGTCATGGGCCGGTAAGGATAAAAGCAGAAAAGCACAGGCTGTCCGGAGGATTCAGGCTCCTTCACCAGAACAGTCCGGCAGGAGGAAGAAGGGGCGATGTTATCCTGGTCAGATGTACCGCGGCGGGCCTGTTCGCGGAATTTTGCCATACGGTTTTTCTCTTCCTCGGAAAGGTCGCGTGTTGCATAACTATAATAACTATAGGACAGGGAAGTACCGCGGGAGCAGTTTGCCCAGCCCAGGGAGTCCGGATCGAAAGAGATCCCGAGTTCTTCAAAGGCGGACAGCATATTCTGCAGTTTCTTCTTATCCATCTGGCGATCCGGGAGAATGACATAGAAGGTTTCACCGTTAAAATCTTCGGGATTCAGCGGATAGACACGGGCTTCAGAATATAATTCCGAAGCTGCATAATGCCGGCCGGCAGCATCCTTTTTTTCAGCAGGCTCACGGTCGGACAAAAGTTCCTGCACAATTGCCAGCTCTGCGTCAGTCAGCCGCGGAAGATTCAGTTCTTTGGATTCCGAAACGGTACCGCGATTTGGCATCCAGTAGTCGGGAATGTAAGAAAAACTCTCCTCTTCATAATTGTCCTCAGATTCTTCAAAGCTCATCTCATCGTCCTCTTCTTCCGCCAGATTCAATTCCGGCGCGGATTCCAGGGCGTTCTCCGTGAGTGCCAGGGCGGAGAAGGGGAACAGGGTGACTGCCAGCATAAATGCCAGCAGAGAAAAAATTACGTGTTTGGATTTGACCATTGCAAATCCCTCCTTTCATCCACAGGATACCTGATCTGCTGTTTCAGTGTATTCACATGGATGTAACGGCAGTGTAAATTCGACGGTTGTTCCCGCACCGGGCGTGCTGCGGATTACCAGGGAGGTGCCATGCAGTTTTGCAATGGTATCACAGATGGACAGTCCCAGGCCGGCACCGCCGGAAGCCCGTGTCCGTGCCGGATCGGCCTTCCAGAAGGGTTCCCTGCACTGCTGCAGTTCTTCAGCTGTCATGCCACGGCCTTTATCCGAAACAGAGAATCCCCGGGGGTGCAGGGAGACATGCACAGGTGCCTGCGTGCCGCTCTTCAGGGCGTTGTTCACCAGGTTGCGCATCAGATGGATAACCAGGGCACGGTCTGCCGTAACTGCAGAATCCTCACCGGAAAGCTCCACCTCCGGTGCTACCGCCAGGGCTTCCTGCGCGGCTTCCTTCAGGGAAAACGCTTCTGTTTTCAGTTCCATGCCGTTCATCTGGGTCAGTTTCATCAGGTTGGCGTCCATGTCGGACAGGCGGCGGGATTCTTTTACAATGAGATCGCACATTTCATTCCGCATTTCCGCGGTGGTTGTATCGTTCTGGATCAGCCGCGCTGCGCTGATGACGGAGGTCAGCGGAGTGCGCATCTCATGGGCCAGGGCATCAATAAGCTGCTGGCGCTGCCGGGCCTGTTCCCGGAGTGACTCTTCTCTTTTTTCAATCGCGTCGTTCATGGCGATGAACGTGTCCGTCAGTTTTCCGATCTCATCATGTTTTCCGGAGGATTCCAGGCTGAATGTCTTCCCGCTGCGAATGGCATCCGCAGAACGGGCAAGGGTGCTGAGCCTCCGGGTGATCCCGCGGGAGATCAGCAGGGATAAAAGCGCTGCGAGGATGATTCCGCCCAGGAAAATCAGCGTGGCATAGGTAGTCTGCTGCCGGCGCGCGGCATAGAAGCCGGAAAAGTCAGAGACGGTAATCAGCCGGATCCGGCTGCTCAGGGGATGAACGACATACAGTTCCTCATCTTCGGAGGACAGGAAGGTGGAACGCTGCGTGGCTTCCAGGAAACCGGAGAACTGTTCCGGCAGTTTTTCAGCCAGGGGCGTCTGATCCAGGTAGACCAGAATGCGCAGATGACCGGCATCAAACTGCTGTGCGATTTTCTGCGCAGCCTGCCGGACTGCAATCTCCTCCGTTTCTGTACCGCGGCGGACTTCCATCATCAGGGACCTGGCAATGGCAGCTTCTTCACGGAGCGCACTTTCCCGGGCGCCGGAGACGGATTGCTGAAAACTCCTGTCAATCTGCAGGTACAGAGATACGGGCAGGATCAGCAGAAGCAGCAGAAGCATGCCGGAAACAATCTGTTTTCTCATATATCCTCCCGGAAACGGTAGCCGTATCTGATGATTGTCTCAATCCTGTCAGCGCCGATTTTTCCACGCAGGCGCTGGACATGGACATCCACGGTGCGGGTTTCACCGGTATAGTGATAGCCCCAGACCGCGCCAAGCAGCTCTTCGCGGCTCATGGCAGCCCTGCCGGCGTCGATCAGGGTTTTCAGCAGGTTGAATTCCAGGGTGGTCAGGGAAACGGGGACACCGTTGCGCCAGACTTCCCGGGTCTCAAAGTTGACCCGGATATCGCCCCGCTCATAGACAGCGCTTTCAGGCTGCGTGCGTTTGAGTACATTTTCCACCCGGGCCAGCAGTTCCGCCGGTTCAAAAGGCTTGAGAATATAATCATGGGCACCCATGCGCAAACCCCGTACCCGGTCCGGCACAGCCGTTTTGGCGGTGAGGAAGATGACGGGGATACCGGCGCTGATCAGATCCTGTCCCAGGGAGAAACCATCCTCCCCGGGCATCATGATATCCAGAAGCACCAGCGCAGGACGTTCTTTCCGCAGCGCGTCCCGAGCCGCGGCGGCGTCCTCCAGTTCTGCAACGTTATATCCTGCCAGCTGCAGGTGCATTCCGGTCAGGCGCCGGATATTCGGTTCATCCTCCACCAGAAAAATGGTCTCCATGGGTGTCCGTCCTTTCCATATCAATGATCCGGAATGATTGTAACATCATCCGAAGGAATCAGGTGTAACAAAACTGTAAACTTTGTAACAGCGCCGGGCAGAAAAACGGACCGGCGCAGGAAAAGTGCCGGTCCGTTGGTCAGCAACAGTTTACAGTCCCTTGATCATGGCCAGATCGCCGTAGAGGATAGAGTCATCACCCAGCGACGCGTTTTTGATCTCCACCGTGGAACGAATCTGCGGCATGCAGTAGCGGTCGACTTCCGCAAGGATCTTTTTCAGGAACAGGTCTCCGAGGGCTTCAATCACACCGCCACCGTAAAGCACCAGGTCCGGGGAAATGGTGTTGATCAGGTTGCCGGTAGCGACAGCCAGCCAGTGGCAGGCACGGTCGACTGCTTCCATGGCTACTTCATCACCGGCTTCCAGCGCCTTAACCAGCTTCTTGGAACGGAATACGCCTTCCTGGACAGCCTCTTCCATCAGGGTTTTCCGGCCGCGGCTGATCTGCTGGCGGATATAGGCGGTCATGCCCTGTTTGCTGGAGAATGCCTCCAGGCATCCGCGCTGGCCGCAGTTGCACAGCGGCCCTTCCGGATCAAGGATCATATGGCCGTATTCTGCAGCTTTGAACTGGTTGCCGGTGAAGAGCGAGCCGTTGAGGACCAGCCCGCCGCCCATACCGGTTCCCACAAAGAAACCGACGATGTTCTTATAGCCGCGGGCTGCACCGAAATGATATTCACCCAGGACACCGAGGTTCACATCGTTGCCCACATAGAAGGGTACGCCGAACTGCTTGCGCATGGAGGCAGCCATGTCATAGTCACGCCAGGGCAGATTGGGCGTAAAAAGCACGATTCCCTTGTCCTGGTCGATCACGCCCGGTGCGCAGGAAGCCACGGCATTCAGCTTTTTCCGGTCGATGCCGGACTCTTTGATCATTTCCTCCACCACGTCGATGATGACTTTCTCGACATCAGCGGAAGCAGCTCCGCCGCTCTTGGACCGTTTTTTCAGGCGATAGATGATCTTGTCCTTTTCATCGAAAATCGCGCCAAGCACTTTGGTGCCGCCAACGTCCAGACAGATGTTGTAGCTTTCAGACATGATTTCTTCCCCCTTACGTCAATTCATAATTCATAATTCACAATTCATAATTATTTCTGTTTTGCAATCGCTGTTTTCCGGTTCAGCTGCATCAAGGATGACTCCGCAATATCAGGATCTGAAGAGCCTGCTCAGCCAGCCGAACAGGCCGCCTGCGGACTTCTGTTCCGGTTCATCCGGAACCGGAACCGGTGCCGGTTCGGGTTCCTCCGGTTCAGGCTCCGCAAGGGAGACCTTGCGGGTACTGAAGTAACGGTAGAGCGCTTCCTGGGAGGAGGTGCCTTCTCCGCCTTCTTCCCGGACATAGGTTCCGTCCGGCTGCATGAGCCAGGATTTTTCCTTGTCGCTGCGCAGGGCGTCCAGGATCACATTCAGCTGTTCCCGGGTATCCGGGGTCACGGCTTCAATGAAGGCTTCCACCCGGCGTTCCAGGTTCCGGTTGAGCAGGTCGCCGGAACCGATGAAGAGGCGCTGCTCCTCACCTTCACCAAAGCTGTAGATGCGGGAGTGCTCCAGCCAGCGGCCGATTACGCCGCGGACAGTGATGTTGTCCGTCATGCCGGGCACACCGGGGCGCAGGGAGCAGATACCGCGGATGAACAGCTCCACTTTTACACCGGCCTGGGAACATTCAATCAGTTTCTCCATAACTTCGCGGTTGTTCAGGGAGTTGATTTTGATGGCTACGCGTCCATCTTCTCCTTTGGCGATTTCCCGGTCCAGCAGCTCCAGCACCCGGGGCTTGAAACTGAGCGGCGCGACCCACAGGGCATGGGCTTCCGGCGGGAGTTCCCCGTTTTCCAGGGCGGCAAAGACGGATTCCGCCTCCAGACCGACATCCTCCCTGGCAGTAATGAGGGAAAGGTCGGTATACTGTTCGCCGGTGACCTCATTATAGTTGCCGGTACCCACCTGGGTAATCCGGCTCATGCCGGAAACTGTCTGCCGGGTAATTACACACAGCTTGCTGTGCACCTTCTGGTCAGGCAGGCCGTAGATGACACGGCAGCCCGCGTCTTCCAGCATCTCGGAATAATCGATGTTGTTCTGCTCGTCAAAGCGGGCACGCAGCTCCAGCAGGCAGAGCACATCCTTGCCGCGGTCGGCGGCATAGGCCAGTGCGGCGGCAATCTTACTGCTGCCGGACATGCGGTAGAGTGTGATCTTGATGGAGAGGACATCGGGATTGTCCGCGGCTTCATAGATCAGGTCCACAAAGGACATCATGCTCTGGAAGGGGAAACTCATGAGCAGGTCATGCTTTTCAATATAGGAGAAGTATTCCCCCTTCTTCAGGCCAAGATCCCGGGAGGGCTTCCGGTCCGGGTAACGCAGGTCAGCCGGTCCACTGATGCAGGAACGGAAAGAGAGGTCAAAGGGAACGGCCTGGGAGAATACGCGGTCTTCCGGTACCCGGAGTTTCCGGATCAGGAGCGCCCGGGCAGGATCGGTCAGTTTGCCGCTGATGCGCACGCGCACCGGCATTTCCCGCTTCCGTTTGGAGAGCATGCCGGAGACCTTGTCCCGGAAGTTGTCATCCGCCCGGTCTTCCACACTGGAGAAGAAGACGTCTGCGTTCCTGGTGACATCCACGATTGCGGACTGGACGATGGTTTCCTTTTTCAGCAGCAGCGGCAGGAAATGCCTTACCAGCTGGGCGGTCAGCACGATTTTCTGGCAGCCGTCTATTTCAAAACTCTGATAGGCCGGAACCCGATGGAGCGGGATGATGCAGAGCTTCTGCTCTGTTCCGCGGCCCAGAAAAGCAATGATATTGGTTTCACCGCTCCAGATAAAGGGGAGAGGCTGGTCCAGACCGATCATCTGGGGCTGCAGCAGATCCCGGATGTCACCGAAGAGCTTTTTGCTCATCAGCTCATCCACCTTGCTGATTTTCTTGAAATCGAGCACGTCCACGTTCCGGGCATGCAGTTCATCCCGGATGCCCTTCCAGATGCTTTCCATCAGCGTCTGCTGCTCCCTGGTGATTACCAGGGCAGCCGCGATCTGCGTTTCCGGAAGCATGCCGGAAACCGGGTCACCGCTTTCGGGCGTCAGCATGGCCCGATGGGTCAGAATGCCGATACGGACCCGATAGAATTCCTCCAGGTTGGACTGGTAGATCATCAGGAACTTCAGCCGCTCCAGCAGGGGGACGGCCGGATCAGCCGCTTCGAGCAGGACCCGGCGGTTGAATTCCAGCCAGCTCAGTTCCCGGTTCACATAGACGGTATCCGGTGAAGGCTTTCCGCTGTGCTTGGTCTTTTTCTCCTTTGAAGGCATAGATCAGATCAATCCTTTAAATAATGATAGTAACTCCCGAAGAAGAAACGCATCCGCGGCGCTTCCACGGACTGGAAACTTCTTACAGGGTTATGGATTTTTACGGATTCAGGATCACCCGCTGTTATTTTACGACAGACAGGGCTTGAAATCAATACAGGGATCGTGTTACGGCGTGCGGGCATCCGCTGCCCGGCGCTCGTTTCGCCGGATGCGGTTGATATGACGTTCAAACTCTCCGCCGCTGATGAGTTCCGCCAATACATACTGTTCGAAGGCGGGAACGGTACAGCTGTAAAAGCCGACCCGCAGCTCAAAGACCGGGAGCAGCGCCCGGGGCAGCACCATATAGCCCACGCGGAAAGACGGGGAGACAGTACGTGAAAAGGTATTCAGGTAAATTACGTTTTGCCGCGGCGCACCGGCGAACAGGGTTTCCTCCGGTTTGCGAAGAAGGGAAAACTCGGACTCGTAGTCATCCTCGACGATATACCGGTCTTCACTGTCAATCCAGCGGAGATACTCCCGGCGCTTGGATGCAGAGGCAGTGACACCGCTGGGAAAACTGCGGAAGGGGGTGACATGCAGTACGGAAGCATGGGTTGCCCGGAGTGATTCGGACAGGATTCCGTCCTTGCCAAGGGGGCAGTATTCCACCTGCACGCCGCGGGAACGGTATACCTGTTCAATCTTCTGATAGGACGGCGCTTCGATACCGTAAATCCGGCTGCTGCCAAGCAGTTCAAGCACCAGCCCGTACAGGTATTCGGCACCGGCACCGATGACAATCTGATCCGGCTGCACACGGATACCGCGGTTCCGGGCAAGATACCGGCAGAGCGCATCCCGCAGCTCAACGCAGCCGGTGTTGGGCGGGCGGACGAGGATTTCCTCTCCGTATTCGGCCAGTACCCGCCGCATGATCCGGGCAAGGGCGGGAAAAGGAAAACAATCCCGGCCGGGCGCAGGCGGAACAGGCACTGTCCGGTGTTCAGGCGGGGCGGAAGGCACAGAAAAACCGTCCCCCTCCCGGTAGATGACATAGCACCCGCTGCGCGGACGCGGCTCCGCGTATCCTTCTTCACACAGCAGCTCCAGGCTGTGCTCCGCCGTGATGGCGCTGACGCCGCGGTCCCGGGCAAGCACGCGCCGGGAGGGCAGGCGGCTGCCGAAGGGACGGACGCCGGAACGGATTTCCTCCCGCAGGGATTCATACAGGGCCAGATAGGCTGGCTTGGTTGTTTTCATCTGGTCTTATAAAATTCTCCATTTCTGGCACTTTTCATATAGCCAAACAGAGCATATACTCCTTTGCATCCAAAGTCAAGTAAGGAAGTGTTTTGTGATGAAGAAGAATGAGATCCAGCTGACGCGGATCGTGTTCGGCGCTGTGATGGCAGCCCTGGTGTTTGTGGTCACCCTGTTCAGGTTCCCGCTGCTGGGATCAAAGGTCCATTTTGCCAATGCGGTCTGCCTGCTGTGCGGCCTGCTGCTTGGGCCGATCTGGGGCGGCACTGCCGCAGGCCTGGGTTCCGCACTGTATGACCTGTCTTTCTATAACCAGGGAATTATCAACCTGCTGATTACCTTTGTGTCCAAGTTTGCCATGGCATGGATCTGCGGCATCATTGCAGGAAAACGGAATGAAAAAACACAGCCGCTCATCCGTGTGGTGATCGCCTGTGTTGCAGGTGCGCTGACCTATGTTGCCCTGTATATGCTGAAGACCGCGATTTACGGCGCGATTGCGGGCAATGCCTGGGCGGCGGTTGCCAGCAAGTTCCCGGCATCCATTATTAACGCGGGTGCCGCCATTGTGGCTGCTCCGATTTTCTATCACGCGGTGGTGCCGGCACTGAGGGCCGGGGGCATCCTGAAGAAGCTGGACGAAGCAGCGAAGTAATTACAGTTTAAAACCGGTGAATACGGCCTGGGCAACATCCTTGCCCAGGTCATCTTTTATTTCAATCCGATAAACGCAGCTGGTCCGGCCGTCTTTCACGCAATAAGCTGTGGAGGTGAGGCAGGTTCCTTTGGAAGCGTTCAGGAAATTCAGGCTGACCTGCTGGGCAACAGTGGGCCGATGGGCGTTGTTGGACGCAACGGCAAAAGTAAAGTCAGCCAGGGCGAGGATTGCACCGCCCATGAGATGGCCTTCTGCATTCTGGTGCTGTTCGGTGATCTGCATGGCACAGACTGCACCGTGCTCCGTGAGGGCTTCAACGGTCATGCCGTTGTTTGTGGCGAACAGATCCATGCGGAAAAATGCGCGGGCTTCTTCCAGTGACTGAAATGTGGACATGGAGACCTCCGGTTCGGTATTTTTAATTCAAAATTTAGAATTCATAATTATATATACCATCAGTCCTGAAGGGTGACGCTGATTCCAAGGGAACGGAGCCGGTCCCAGTAATCGGGGAAACTCTTGCGTACGGCTTCCGCACCGCGGATTACTCCGCCGGTACGGGTACAAAGCAGCGACAGGGCCATGGCAATCCTGTGATCGTTATGGCTGTCAAGCGGCTCTTCCGGTACCCGGATCATTCCAGCGGGGACGGTGATCCGGTTTTCTTCAGTTTCCAGGATGATTCCGAATTTTGCCAACTCCTCCGCCATGACGGCGCCGCGGTCGCTCTCCTTGAAGCGCAGCCTGCGGGTACCGGTGAAAACCGCACCGTGGCAGAGTGCTGCCGCAGAAAAGAGTACGGGAGCAAGATCCGGACAGTCGGTCAGGTCCAGCTCGGCAGGACCCGTTTTCAGGCGCGCAAAATAATCCCGGTAAACCCGGTCTCCCTGCAGGCTGTCGTTCCGCAGGCCGGTGACGGTCACCGCGTTGCAGATACAGTTGAATGCTTCAAAAAAGGCAGCGTTGGAATAGTCGCCTTCCACGACTGTGTCCAGGGCACTGTAAACAGAATTTCCGGGAACAGACAGCGTATATTCATCCGTCCATGTCACATTTACACCAGCATCCTGCAGTGCCTGCAGCGTCAGGGCCAGATAGGAACGGCTTTCCACCGGCGGGATCAGCCGGACAGTGCTGTTTCCGGACAGCAGGGGAAGGGCAAAGAGCAGACCGGTGATAAACTGGCTGCTGATACTGCCCGGGACGGTATATTCTCCGGGTGCCAGACGGCCGCGGACAAGCAGGCCGCCGCCTTCGTGCGACAGCAGGAATCCCCGGTCGCGGCACAGATCCTCATAGACAGACAGGGGACGGGACAACAGGGTTTCGCTGCCTTCCAGCCGCATGGAACTGCCGGACAGCAGGCAAAGCGGAATCATGAAGCGCAGGGTGCTTCCGGATTCCCTGCAGCGCAGTACAGCGTCACCGGAATTCCGGGGATCAAAGCCCCGGACACGGACCGTGTTGCGTTCCCAGGACAGGGACGCACCCAGTGCTGCCAGGCAGTCCGCGGTGGCCAGAATATCCTCACTGGGATCCACACCGCGGATGATGCTTTCCCCGTCCGCCAGCGCGGCGCAGATCAGCAGCCGGTGGGCCATGGATTTGGAAGGCGGCGCAGGTACGGTTCCCCGGGCGGTACCCGGGCGGATCAATGCGTTCATTCGGCCTCCGTCAGGTAATCCATGGCTTCCAGATAACCTTCAAAGCCATGGCCTTTAATGGTTTTTTTGCAGGCAGCGCGGACATAGCTGACTTTGCGGAACGCCTCCCGGGTATCAGGATCGGAGATGTGCACTTCGACTGCCGGGATCGATACGGCCTTCAGCGCGTCCAGCAGGGCGATGCTGGTATGGGTATAGGCGCCGGGGTTGATGATGATGCCATCCTGCTTTCCGTAAGCCTGCTGGACAGCATCCACCAGGTCACCTTCATGATTGGACTGGTACAGGGTAACCGTGATCCCACGCTTTTCAGCATGCTCCCCGATGAGACGGCAAAGATCAGCGTAGGTGGCTTTTCCGTAAATATCCGGTTCCCGGATTCCCAGCATATTCAGGTTCGGCCCGTTGATGACAAGAATATTCATGGAGCAACCTCCAAATCATTTTTATTCATAATCATAATGCAGGGCAACTGTGCAGTGCAGAGCTCAGCCGAGAATCTGACCGGCGGCCTGCTGGGGCGTTCCCGTGACAGGGATGATTACATCGGCAGCGGCACGGTAGACAGGCTCCCGTTCAATGTAGAGCTGCTTCATTTTGGCTTCGGTGTCGGCAAGGGGTCGGTCATCCGTAGGGACAAGATCGTCCGGATTCCGGTTCAGCCAGAAGAGACGGCCGTTCCAGCGCAGCATGGCTACGTTTCCCGGACGGAGCACCGCTCCGCCGCCGGTGGAGATGATCTGTCCGCCCTGCTTTGAAAGTTCCCGGATTATCCCACTCTCCAGATCGCGGAAGGCAGGTTCGCCGTCTTCCCGGAAAATATCGGGTATGGATTTGCCGGCCTCCCGGACGATCAGCCGGTCAGTGTCCGCCAGGGGCCAACCGGTTTTCTTTGCAAGGATTTTTCCCACCGCGGACTTGCCGCTGCCGGGCATGCCGATCAGAACGATGTTTTCCTTTTTGCGAAGAATACGCTCATAAATCCGGTCTGTAAGATCTTCTGGATATGCCGTATCCAGGAAATGCTCTGAAGCTCGGACGGCCTGGGCAACCAGCATATACAGGCCGCCTTCCGCGGGAATGCCGCGGGAACGGGCATCCAGGACCAGCCGGCTCCGCAGGGGATTATAGATCACGTCAACAACACCCTGAAGACGGTGAAAGGGCTCCAGCGGCAACGGCTGTGCATCCGGTTCCGGATACATTCCGCAGGGTGTGGTGTTCAGGATGATTTCTGCATCGGTATGGTTCCGCAGGATATCCTCATAGGTCAGACTGCCTTCCCGGCCGGTACGGCTGACGCGCAGGACTTCCCGGGCACCGAGCTGACCGGCTGCGAAGGAGGCTGTACGGGAGGTGCCGCCGGTGCCGGGAACCAGTACTTTTTTACCGCTCAGATCCAGGCCGACACGGCGGATCAGGCGGGTCAGCCCGTCCAGGTCCGTGTTGTATCCGTACAGTTTTCCATTCCGGTTCACAACCGTATTTACCGCACCGATGGCCCGGGCGGTTTCATCGATTTCATCCAGGAACGGGATGACTGCCTGCTTGTAGGGAATCGTAACATTTATTCCCCGAAAGGAACGGGCAATCATAAAAGCCGGCAGCTCTTCCGGAGCCAGTTCCTTCAGTTCGTAGGCATAGCCGCCGATCTGTTCATGAATTTCCCGGGAGAAGCTGTGGGGCAGGTGTTCGCCGATACAGCCGTAAGTTAATTCATAATTCATAATTCACAATTCACAATGTATGGTTGGTTATGCTTTTTCAGAATCGGAGGAGGTTCATGCGTCCGGCAATACCAGCCAGTCGGTGCCGAAGCGGAGAGCGAGAAGGTCGCAGAGGGCAAGTGCGGTGACACTGTCGACCACGATGCGGGCACGGTGCACAATGGCAGGATCATGCCGCCCTTTGACGGCCAGCGTGGTTTCCTCTCCGGTGAGCGGATTGATCGTTTTCTGTTCCAGCGCGATGGATGGCGTGGGTTTGACCGCACAGCGGAAGCGCAGGGGCATGCCGTTGGTGATGCCGCCGTTTACACCGCCGTTATGGTTGGTTGTTGTATACGGGTTGCCGCCCTGCATCCGGAAAGGATCATTGGCCTGGCTGCCGGTCATGTCTGCCAGGGCAAAACCGTCGCCGAACTCCACCCCCTTTACCGCGGGAACGGAAAAGAGCGCATGGGAAAGCACGCTTTCGACTGTGTCAAACCACGGTTCACCTACACCGGCGGGCAGGCCCAGCACGGCGGTCTCCAGAATTCCTCCGACGCTGTCACCCTGCGCGGCCGCACTTTCGATGGCCTCACGCATCTGCTGACCCCGCTCTGAATCCAGCACGGCAAAAGGCAGCGCGTTCAGGCGGGTAATGTCAGCAGCCAGGTCGGAACTGAAAGGAATATCGTCAATTCCTGCACAGCGGGCGACATGGGTGCCGATCAGAATGCCTTTCGCCTGCAGTGCCGGAATCACCACGGCCGCAGCTGCCACGAGCGCAGCGGTAATCCGTCCGCTGAAGTGGCCGCCGCCCCGATAGTCCTCGAAACCGTGATACTTGGCAAAAGCAGCATAATCCGCATGCCCGGGACGGGCAGGACCCCGCTGATAATCTCCGCTGCGGGTGTCCGTATTGGGAATCAGGATGGTCAGGGCGGAACCTGTGGTTCGTCCCTCAAAGACGCCGCTGACAATGCGGAAGGCATCCGCTTCCTGCCGGGCAGTGGCAATCCGGCCTGCCGGACGGCGGAGGGTCAGCTGGCCGGCGATGAAAGCTTCATCCACAGGCAAGCCGGGAGCAAGGCCGTCAATGACAGCACCGATTTCCGGGCCGTGGCTTTCACCGAAGAGGGTAATGCTGACAGAGGTGCCGAAGGTGTTTTTCATGATACACTCCTGATGGTGAATTCATCATTCGGAATTCATAATTGGGAAACGATGCAGATCATTAATGAAGAAAATAATCGGTATAGTATTTCCTCAGTTCTTCCGGAGTGAGCTCTTTTTCAACGAAAGAACCGACTTCTTCCACAAGAATGGCGCGGGCTTTGCCTGCATACATTTTCTTGTCGTGGAGGACTGCCTGCATGACCCGGTCAGGATCCGCGCTGCAGGTAACCGGCAGCCCAAGCTTTCTGAGAACCGGAAGCAGACGATCCCGGACTTTGCCGGAGCACAGGGGCAGCATACCCAAAGCCACGCATTCACCGTGAAGCAGGCCGTTCTCCTCATGCAGGCTTTCAATTCCGTGGCCCAGGGTGTGACCGAAATTCAGTACCCGGCGCAGGCCGTGTTCCTTTTCATCCTGTTCAACAACGTTCTTTTTGGTCCACAGGGCATCTGATATGATCCGCTCCAGTACCGGGACAGGGGAACCGGCGTTCAGGACGTCAATTTCCTGATCCAGGTCCATGGCCTCAAAGCGGGTAAAGCCGTCCGCATCAAAGCAGAGGGACATTTTAACTGCTTCCGCCAGCCCGTTGGCAATCTGGCGCCGGGGCAGGGTGGAAAGCGTCCGGGGATCGATCAGTACCCGGCGGGGCTGGTAAAAGGCGCCGACGATGTTCTTGAACCCATCCAGGTCAATGGCGGTTTTTCCGCCGATGGAGGAATCCACCTGGGACAGGACGGTGGTGGGAATGTTATAAAAATCTATGCCGCGCATATAACAGGAAGCGGCAAAACCGGCCATATCGCCTACTACACCGCCGCCCACGGCGACAATGCAGTCACCCCGATCCATCCCGAAGGACAGCATCCGGCTGAGGATCATATGGAAATGATCGAAGTTTTTACTGGATTCCCCCTGAGGAATCCGGACCACTTCCGCTGCCATGGAGGCGGCAGCAACCGTATCGGCATATTCTGCGGGAACGCCGGAGTCTGTGACGATGAGCACCTTCCGGTTGAGGTCCAGCAGCCTGCCGACCCGGTCCAGACAACCGTATTCCAGCAGGATATCGTAGCTGTTTGCTCCCAGCTCGAGGGTGATCTTTTCCTGATTCATAGACATTCCTCCCTGACCGAAACAATATACCCGGGGACCCGGGATGTCAATGAGTCTTGACCCCCGGAGCGGTTTTCCTTCTGTTTTTCACCGGCCTGCCCGGGAATGCCGGACAGGCCGGGGCGACCGGACATCCGGCGACTGATTTGCATTTTTTTCAGGAACATGAGATAATAAACGGCAGATAAACGGACAATCGTCTGTGTGAAGGTGGATGCGATGCTGAGGATCGGGCAGTTTTCAGATACATTTCTGCCGATTGTGGACGGCGTGGGCCGGGTGGTCCAGGCCTATTCGGAGACCCTTTGCAAAATGGGACATCAGGTGACCGTTGTGGCACCGATGTATGATACAGGTTTCCAGGGCGGCTTTCCCTTTCAGCTGGTGGAATATGTCGGCAGCAGCCTGCCGGGGATGAAACAGTATAAGGTAGGGGAGGCTGTACTGGATGCGCATTACCGGCAGCGGATCCGGATGATCGACCTGGACCTGATCCATGCCCACAGCCCTTTTACTGCCGGATCGGAAGCGCTCCGCCTTGCCGCGGTGAGAAAACTGCCGCTGGTAGCCACTTTCCATTCAAAATACTATGATGATTTCCTCAAGGCCACCCGCTCGGAATCCATTGCCAAGATGGGTGTAAAGCTGGTTGTGAGTTTTTACAACCGTTGCGACGAAGTCTGGGCTGTAGGGAAAAACACGGCAGATGTGCTGCGTGAATACGGCTATGAGGGTGAAATCCAGGTGATGCCCAACGGCGCCACCATGCGGACGGTAAAACCCGGCGATGTGGAGCAGGTGAACCGGCGCTGGAATCTCGGCACGGATCCCCTGATCCTCTTTGCAGGCCAGATGGACTGGAAAAAGAATGTGCTGACCGTACTGGAAGCCTGTGCGGAAATGAAGAAAGCCGGCACTGATTACCGGCTGCTGCTCGCCGGACAGGGCATAGACATGAAAGCAGTCGGGGATAAGATCCGTGAGCTGAACATCCAGGACAGGGCGGAACAGATCGGCCATATTACGGATGCGAGCCTGCTGGACGCGCTGTATGCACGGGCTTCGGTTTTTGCATTCCCTTCCCTGTATGACGCGGCACCCATGGTGGTGCGTGAAGCAGCGGTGATGGGAACGCCTTCTGTCATGGTCAGGGGCAGCACTGCCGCGGAAATCATCCGGCACGGAGAGAACGGCCTGCTGTGTGAAAACGACCCGAAAGACCTGGCCCGTGTGATGACCGAAGCGCTGAAGGATCCGGAAAAACTGAATGCCATCGGCGAACGGGCAAAAGAGACGATTCCGGTTCCCTGGGAAAAGGTCCTGGAAACCGCGGTGGAACGGTATGAACGGCTCATCGCCCTTGGAAAAGAAGGAAAGCTGAAAGATAAAAGGAAGCGGATGCTGTAAACCAGCTTATTCCGCTTCCATTATTTCCACACGTACATTGTCCGGACCGTAGAACCGGATCATCCGGATTCCTGTGCAGGGATCCCTGCGGTAATCCCCGGGAATGATGCCGTTTTGTACCAGACGCCTGCGTACGGCAGCCAGCCGTGTGGTGCACATGGTCAGGTACTGGCTTTCCGGAGGCGGTTCCAGGGTGCTGCAGATGACCTGAACCTGGTATTTCCCCATTTCAAAGAGATAGACGGTCTCGCCGGATTCCCGGCGGTCCAGCTGCTGGTGCAGACGAAAGCCCAGCCGATAGGTATAGAATTCACAGACGGCAGCCGGATCCGATCCTTTCAGGGTGGTCCGGAAGATGCCGGTCTTTTTTGTGTAAGGATAAAGCGTTTTATGCCGGGCCCTGTGTTTCCATCTGCGGTATTCCCGCAGATCGCGCCTCCAGTTGGGGTGGGTGACCACATAACCGACAGCAATGTACAGCAGCTGGCCGATCAGCCCGCCCAGGGTGTTGGAGATGATATCGTCAAAATCATAGGTACCGCGCCGGGAGATCAGCTGAATGTTTTCAATCAGCAGGCTGAGCAGGAAACTGAAGCCTACAGGCCGGATACGGACCCTGGCCCGGAACCAGGTATATACATAAGGAAGCAGATAACCGATGGGTACAAAGACCATGATATTGAGGAAGAACTGGGAAATGTCCCGCGGCCGGGCAACATAAATCTGCGACATGGCCGCGGAGACGCCTTCCCTGAACAGTGTTTTGAACCAGCCATAGAAACCGGTGGGGGTGGAGAAGGCGTTTTTCAGGTCCTCCAGGGGCGCCACATGCACGGTATAATCATCGGAAGATGACCGGGAGAAAAAGACCAGCCAGGCCAGGAGCAGCAGATAGAAGACCACGCCGGCGGACAGCAGCCGTTTCCGCAGCCGCAGGATCCGGTCCGCGTCCGGGTTTTCGCTCAGGCCGCCGTCCAGGCTCACCTTCAGGTGCCGGCAGATCCGCCGATCCGCCCAGGGCAGCAGAATCACCAGGGCCGCAACGAACACGGTGATTGCGATGTGGAGCTCCAGAGTGTAAGTATCCATCAGGTTTCCCTTTCCTCCAGCGTGCCGCCGGGAGGCAGCATGGACGCTACGGTGAGATTTCGGGGATCCTTTGACGGCAGGCCGCTCAGATAGGAACGGTCACCGATCAGCTCAGCAAGGTTTTCCGGGGTGCCTTCCCCGTAATGAAGATAACGGTAGGCAGCGACAATAAGCTGTACAGCGAACTGCCGGGCCTGCTCACGCAACTCAGGAAAGCTTTCGGCAGACCGGATCGTTGAATCAAACGGATGGGACCAGGTCCGGTGCTCTTCGTTCTCAGGATCGCGGTCATGGAAAAAAGATTCGGAATACATCATGGAACGCAGCGCAGTGTTTTTTGTCAGACGCGTCAGGAAAGCGGCAAAGCCGCGCGGGTTTTCCATAATGCGGAAACACAGCCGGTAACGCAGGCAGGCGTGGTTCATGTCAGCCCAGCATGTCTGCCAGCCGTATACGGCCTCATAGACCGCATCGAGATCGGCCTGCATGGCTTTCGGGAGTTGCACCCGGGGGAAGTAATGATCCGTAACCGGATGGGAAGTACCCCAGCAGCCGTCCCGGCGCATGACAACGGCGTCCAGCGCATGTTCCAGGCTCATATGGCTGCGGGGGAATACGTACTGATCAGCTGTGACATGGATGATATAGGGGTGCGTGGAGCTGTCCAGCGCATAATGACAGCAGAAACCGGCAAAATAGGAAAACATTTCCGCAGGGCAGGAGGAAAGGCGGGTACGGTCCAGCAGGGAGGACAGAAACAGGCCGGGCTTTGTTGTGTGCATCCGGCGGCCCCTGCTTTCATGATGACCCAGCGGTTTATACAGGAACCAGACGTCCGGCCCGAAAAGTGCAAAATGATAAGGCTCGGACACAATGTAATTCCGAACCTCTTCCGGCAATGAGGCGAACACCTCCCGGCCGAAAGATACATGAACTACCGGATCAGGCATGATTATCCTCCGTTTTCAATGAATTGACCCCGGTTCAGTATATCAATTTTTCCGCGGACGGACAAGGGAATTGCCCGGAACGCGTTTGTGATATATAATAACATAATAAGACCATTCAAAACCCGTAACGTTACCCTAAAAAATCACCTTCAGGAATAAGGGAGGAAGAGTATATGAAGCTATCAATCCGCCGTATTGCGACACTGGTTCTGGCAATTCTTCTGGTATGCCTGAGTCCGATGGCTGCCTTTGCGGAAAGCGCGGCAGAGGCTGCCCCGCAGGCGACAGAAACACCGACAGAGAAACCGAAAGTTTCCGCTGAAGTCCTGCAGAGCCAGGGAATTCTTTCCGTCGGCGCGAAGGGCGATGAAGTGTCCAAACTGCAGCAGCGGCTGAAGGATCTGGGTTATCTGGACAGTAAAGTGGACGGTAAATTCGGCGGCGGCACCAAACGTGCCGTGATTGCGTTCCAGCGCAGGAACAAGCTGACCACGGACGGCGAAGCCGGTGAGGAGACACTGGCACTGCTGTATTCAGACAATGCTATCGCAGCACCCGGCAACGAAAAGACAGACGTCCTGGCCAATGCGATTCCGATGCTGATCAACAAGGAGCCCGGACGTTCGGTGGACGAGTTCTTCAGACCGGCGGACCTGGTGAATATCAAGGATATCCTGGGCACCAAGCTGGCAAAAATCAAGTACAAGAACACCCTGGGCGTCAGAACCGCCGTGGAAGCGCTGAAGGCTATGCTGGAAGCGGCAAAAGAGGACGGCATCGGCAAAAAGTGGCAGATTTCCGCCGGTTACCGGACCTGGGACCAGCAGGTGAACCTGCTGAATTCGAAAACGAATTCCTACAAGAAAAAGAACAAGGGCTGGAGCAGCTCCAAGGCACGCCGGGCAGCGCTCCGGTCCGTGGCGGAACCCGGCACCAGCGAACATCATCTGGGCCTTGCCTTTGATGTGAACAAACAGGGCTCTTCTTCCTTCGCCGGGACAAAACACAGCGAATGGCTGAAGGAGCACTGCTGGGAATACGGCTTTATCATCCGCTATACAAAAGAAAAGGAAAGCATCACCGGATTCGTTGAGGAACCCTGGCATATCCGCTATGTCGGCGTGGAGCATGCCATGTATATGAAGGAACACAACCTGTGCCTGGAAGAGTATGTCAAAGGACTTGAAGACGGAACGATTGTTATTCCGGGCCTGGATGTGGGATCTGAATCCGCTGATGTGACGGATGATGAAGCACAGAACACGGAGGAAGGCACACCCGCGGAAGCGGAGGAAACCACCCCGGACGCAGCTGAAGAAGCAGACACCGAAGAAGCGCCGGAAACAGACACAGAACCGGAGGAAGGCGCGGCGGCATAAGCCTGTATACACGCGAAGTGACAGAATGGAGGAGAAGGCATGCGTAAGGGAATCGCTCTGGGGCTGGTATTGCTGATACTGCTTGCCCTGACCGGCTGCACCGGAAAACAGGAACCGGCCGGAGACAACTCCTCCATTGTGGTGGGCTTTTCACAGATCGGTTCGGAAAGCTCCTGGCGCATCGCAAACACCGTCAGTATGGAAGAGGCTGCGAAGAAATACGGATACAGCCTGATGACGGACAATGCAAACCAGAAGCAGGCAAAACAAATTGACGCGATCCGCTCCTTCATTGCATACCGGGTGGATGTGATCGTGTTTTCCCCGATTGTGGAGACGGACTGGGACAATGTGCTCACAGAGGCAAAGCAGGCCGGCATTCCGGTAATCCTGATGGACCGGATGATTGATACAAAGGATGACAGTCTGTATACGGCCTATGTCGGAGCAGATTTTTACGCGGAGGGCCGCCGGGCGGGCGAATACCTGGTTCGCAAGGCGGATGCCATCGGTGCGGATCACCTGCGGATTGCTGAGATCTGCGGCACCACGGATTCCACGCCGATGAGAGAACGCCACCGGGGATTTATGGACGTGATCGGTCAGGATCAGGAACGGTTCCAGGTGATCGACAGCATGGACGGCGATTTCCTGCGTACGAAGGGTGAAGAGTGCATGCGGGAACTGCTGAACAAGCATGGCGCAGACGGCATAGATGTCATCTTTTCCCACAATGACGCCATGACGCTCGGCGCACTGGATGTACTGGAAAAAGAAAACGCGCTTGATTCAAAAGACATGATTGTAATCACTGTGGACGGGGAAAAGGAAGCTGTGGACGCGCTGAAGGCCGGCAGGGTCAACTGCGTGGTGCAGTGCACACCGGACCTGGGACCGGCGGTTATGGAGCTGGTCGGTGAACTGAAAGCGGGAAAGGCACTGCTCAAAGTCAATCATCCGGAAGAAGGAGCCTTCTCGGATTTTGATGATCTGACTGATCCGGCGGTGGAGGGTTTCTGAGATGCGACGGGGCGGAATGACCAGTATTGCCTCTCAGGTACGCCGGTCTGTAGTTTCCATATCGATCCTGCTGGCTGTACCGGCAGTGATCGGCCTGGTGGTTATGCTGATGTATTCTTCCCGGACACAGGCAATGATCCGGCGAATGGATGAGGCTGCCGGCATGAAACCGGTGCTGGAAAATACCATTGCTGAAAACCTGTTTTCCGTGGTGGCCGGACGGACCTCCTTTGAGGACAGCGGCGTTGTAAACCTGATTGCGGAAACCAACCAGACCCTGGATAAGCTGCTGGCAGAAACTGAAGGCGGCGGACAGATGCAGCTGACCATTGCCCGCCGGACCATGGAAACGCTGGAACAGTATGCTTTCATGGTCAGGGACGGAATGGAAGCCGGCAACCCAATCAGCAGCATCGAAAACACTGTGGACGAGGTCAGAAATGTGGGCCGCCTTGTGGCGGATATGCTTGATGCATTCACTTCTGAAGAAATCGCCAGCGCAACCGACGCCAGCCGCCGGCTGCGCACCATTGTGATGGCTGCCGCTGCAGCGGAAGTCCTGTTGCTGCTGTTTGCCTTTATCCGGACCCGCAGTGAAACCCAGCGGCTGACGGTTTCCATTTATACTTCCATCCATTCACTGGAAAAAACAGTCCGAAGAATCGCAGAAGGAAACTTCGGCGACCGCGTCCGGGGAATGAACGTGGAAGAACTGCAGGAACTTGGTGAACAGACCAACCAGATGGCAGACCGGCTGGAGACCCTGATTGAACAGATCAGGCAGAAGCAGGACAACCTGTCCAAGGCGGAGCTCCGGACCCTGCAGGCCCAGATCAATCCGCACTTCCTGTACAATACGCTGGATACGATTGTCTGGCAGGCAGAATCCGGCAAGGGGGATGAGGTTGTCCGCCTGACACGGAACCTGAGCGATTTTTTCCGGATTTCGCTTTCTTCCGGTGCTGACTGGATTCCGGTCAGCCAGGAACTGAAACATGTTTCCGCCTATCTGAGCATCCAGAAAATCCGTTACCGTGACATCCTGGACTATGAAGTGGAACAGCCGGAGGGCCTGGAAGATGCTTATATGCTGAAACTCCTGCTGCAGCCGCTGGTGGAGAATGCTCTGTATCACGGCATCAAAAACAAACGCGGCGGCGGGACAATTTCGGTACGGGTGACACTGCAGAACCGGACCATGACCTTCACCGTAAAGGATACGGGCAAGGGTATGACGCCGGAGCAGCTTCAGGGACTCAAGGAGAGCCTGCAGGCCGAAATCCCGAATACGCAGGCGGCCATGGAACCCGGTATTCATTCCGGTTTCGGCATGCGGAACGTGGATATGCGTATCCGCCTGTATTATAAGAAAAAAACCGGCCTGATTATCCAGTCCGGACCAGAGGGTACCGCGGTATCCTTCAGCATTCCGATTCACACAAGGGAGGAAATCGACCATGATGAAAGTCTTTCTCGTGGATGACGAGATCGCTATCCGGGAGAATCTGAGGAATTCCTTCCCCTGGGAAGAGAAAGGCTATCAGCTGGTCGGTGAGGCACCGGACGGGGAAATGGCACTGCCCATGCTCAGGGACCTCAACGCGGATATTCTGCTGACGGATATCAGGATGCCTTTTATGGACGGTATGAAGCTGTGCGAGGAAGTACAGCGCACCATGCCGTGGGTGGAACGGATTATCCTTTCCGGTTACGACGACTTTGCCTATGCCCAGAAGGCCATTTCCCTGGGCGTGAAGGAATACCTGCTGAAACCCGTGACTGCCGTGGAACTGGAAGCGGCACTGAACCGTGTGAGCAGGCAGATTGAAGAGAAACGCCGGGACCGGGAAAACCTGACGGCACTTCGGGAACGGCTCACTTCAGGCAACCAGTTTCTGCGGGACAAGCTGCTGGCGTCCCTGTTTACGGATGAAGGGGATACCGGCGATGACGAGGTCATGCTGCGGCAGATGCGCGACCTGGGCGTGAATCTTGCGGCCGGCTGCTATACGGTGATCGATATCGCATTTCCGGCAGAAGGGGAAAAGCGGATTGCATGCCGGAACGCGCTGATCTCCCTGGCGGAAATGAGCGGCGGCGGCGTGCATGTGTGCGGGGCACCGAAAGGCGCCCGTGCGCTGGTACTGGGCGACAATCCGGAGGATACGGAGGAACGGGCCTATTCCTTTGCAAATTCCGCCATGCATCTGCCGGAACTTGCCCGGGAAAAACGCCTGCTGATCTCAGTGGGTGAGACCGTAAAGGATTTCCATGAAATCCGCCAGTCGATGAAAAGCGCCCGCCATGCCAGGCACCTGCAGGGACCGGAAGCAAATGAAGAAAGAAAAATCATCGGCGTCAATGAAAAGACGGGCTCGCTGCAGCCGCTTTCGGAAACGGAGCTGAGCCCCCTGTATGAACGGCTTCAGTACGCGACGGGGGAGGAAGTGGAATCAATCCTGACGGAATATACCCGTTCCCTGGACCCGACGCTCGCACTCGGGTATCTGCGGGTGGCCGGTCTGCTTGCGGCCCGCAGGATTATCCAGGAGGCAGAAGGCGTGCCGAAGGACGTGCTTTCGGATGAACTGGTGGAGGAAGCGCTCCATACGGAGGGAGAAGGAGGCTACCGGCTGCTGACGGAACTGCTGCGCAAGGCGATCGCGTTCCGCAACAGGAACCGGGCAGGATACGGGGATCCGACCATTAGCCGGGCCCGGGCTTACCTGTCGGAACACTACGCGGATCCGAACCTGATGCTGCAGGATGTGGCGGGGGAAGTTCACCTGTCACAGAGCCATTTTTCCACCGTTTTTGCCCAGGAAACCGGCCTGACCTTTACCCAGTACCTGACCGCGCTCCGGATCGGAAAAGCCAGGGAACTGCTGGAAGCAACGGAGATGCGCTCCTCTCAGATTGCCCAGGAGGTGGGCTATAACGATTCCCATTATTTCAGCTATCTGTTCAAGAAAACGACCGGCATGACCCCCAGTGAGTACCGTCGGAAGAATCGGACCGGGGAATAAAAAAATCAACTTCCGGAAGAAGATTTCAAACGATTTCAAGATTTCAGAATGGCAGAAACGGAAAAATTCAAACCAAAATAAAAATCCTCTGTATTTTCAAAATAAGGGCATTTTCCTATACTGTAACCAAGATGGCAGGAATGCCAAAAAGAAAAAAATGGAGGATGTTTGTTATGAAGAAACTGTTGGCTCTGGCTCTGGCACTGGTCATGGTGCTGGGCGTCGCTTCCGCTTTCGCGGATGGTTACAAGGTTGCGTTCTCCCAGATCGGTCAGGAATCCGACTGGCGTACCGCGAACACTGACAGCATTAAGAATGCTGTGAGCAACCATGAAGGCTGGGAACTGATTTATGACGATGCGCAGCAGAAGCAGGAAAACCAGATTAAGGCTCTGCGCAACTTCATCACCCAGGGCGTTGACGTTATCCTGTTCACCGGCGTTGTTACCACCGGTTGGGATGAAGTCCTGAAGGAAGTCAATGACGAAGGCATCCCGCTGATCCTGGTTGACCGTATGCCTGACTGCATGGACACCATCGAATACGCCGCTGCTTTCGGCGGAGACTTCGTTGAAGAAGGCCGTCGTCAGGTTGCCTGGGCCGGCGAATATCTGAAGAGCATCGGCCGCGGCGATGAAGAAGTGAACGTGGCGATCATGGAAGGCACCACCGGTTCCGGCGCTCAGGTTGACCGCACCAAGGGCAATCTGGCTGCTATGGAAGCTTATCCGAACCTGAAGCTCATCGCTCAGAACACCGGTAACTTCACCCGCGCTGAAGGCCAGGCCCTGATGGAGAGCTGGCTGAAGTCCTACGACAAGATCGACGTTCTGATCGCTCAGAATGACGACATGGCTCTGGGTGCCATCGACGCTATCAAGGGCGCCGGCCTGGTTCCCGGCAAGGACATCATCATTGTTGGCTGCGACTCCGTTAAGGCTGCGTTCGACGCGATCGTTGCCGGCGAGATGAACGCCACTATCGAGTGCACTCCTCTGTATGGCCCCTTCGTCGTGGATGCTATCGAAAAGCTGATCGCCGGCGAAACCCTGGGCAAGGAACTGATCCATCCCGTTGAAGGTGTTTACGACATCGACGGCGGCATCGACTGCGGCAACGGCGCTGTTTCCGTGAAGGCTGCCGACGTGATCAACGAGCGTCAGTATTAATCAGATCAGACCCCATGGACTGTTCTGAATCAATAGTCCACAGGCAGGGCGGATGGGCGACTCTCCGCCCTGCCTTTTCTTAAGGAGGGATCCCTTTGCCGGAAAG
>JAEEGL014839322.1_pt1 | contig 54350 bp, 46 predicted proteins | sample 9134231 | NCBI WGS metagenome assembly JAEEGL01 (sample SAMN16246548, study PRJNA631951) | gut metagenome | biome: gut microbiome; feature: rumen; material: fiber-attached | host: Bos | place: Iran: Karaj | collected 2018-10
ATTTATAATCAATCGGAAGGATAAAAACATGGATTACAGAAAAAAAGAAACTACAGTTGTAGTTTCACAAGAAGAAATCAGCGACGGGATTTTTGATCTGCGTGTGAAAACAGAAGCTGCCGGCTATGCTAAGCCGGGGCAGTTTGTCGGATTGTTTCCCCCGTCGGACGGTCATCTTTTGATGCGCCCGATCAGTATCTGTGAAAGTGATGCCGAAAGCAAAACACTTCGTATGGTTTACCGTATTGCGGGAGACGGAACGAAATTGCTGTCCGGTTTGAAAGCGGGGGACAATGTGGAAATGCTTTCTCTTCTGGGGAACGGATTTCCGACCGGAGAAGCAGTCGAAAAATGCATCGTGCTCATGGGAGGCGGAATCGGAATCCCTCCGATGCTCGGAGTGTCAAAGTCCCTGCAGGAAGAAAATGTCCATGCATTCTTAGGATACAGAAACAAGGATACTTTTCTTTCCGAAGATTTTCGAAAATATGCAAACGTTCATATAGCAAGTGAAGACGGAAGCATTGGTGTAAAAGGAAATGTCCTTGATGCCTTGGCAGCAGAAAGTGAAATAAAACCCGAGATTATTATGGCCTGCGGACCGATGCCCATGCTTCGTGCCATTAAAAAATATGCCGAAGAAAATCAGATTATTGCATATATTTCATTGGAAGAGCGTATGGCATGCGGAGTCGGAGCGTGCCTGGGATGTGTGGCGAAAACCGTAAACAAGGATACACATTCTCATGTAAACAATACCAGAATCTGTACGGAAGGCCCCGTATTTGATGCAAGAGAAGTGGAGATTTAAGGATGGATACAAGAGTAACGATTGCGGGGGTTGAATTCAAAAACCCTGTTATGACGGCATCCGGAACTTTCGGTTCCGGAATGGAATACAGTGACTTTGTGGATTTGAACAGGCTTGGAGCTGTTGTTACAAAGGGAGTTGCCAATGTACCGTGGCCGGGAAATCCGACACCCAGAGTAACGGAAACTCCGAGCGGGATGCTGAATGCCATTGGTTTGCAGAATCCCGGAATTGATGTTTTTATAGAAAGAGATTTGGAATTCCTGAGAAACTATGATGTTCCGGTGATTGTAAATGTCTGCGGAAAAAGCGTGGAGGATTATCTTACAGTTGTAGAACGATTGACGGATACGGATGTAAGCATGCTTGAGATCAATGTTTCCTGTCCAAATGTGAAGGAAGGAGCCATTGCATTCGGTCAGAATAAGGATGCGCTTTTTGACATTACAAAAAGAATCAAGGAAATTGCAAAACAACCGGTAATCATGAAACTGAGTCCGAATGTAACAGATATCACCGAAATGGCCAGGGCTGCGGAAGCTGCCGGAGCGGATGCGATTTCGTTGATTAATACGATTACCGGAATGAAGATTGACATCAAAAGAAGAAGTTTTGTACTGGCGAATAAAACCGGAGGCCTCTCCGGACCCGCCATTCGGCCGGTTGCGGTACGAATGGTATATCAGTGTTCCAATGCGGTTAAGATTCCCATTATCGGTATGGGAGGTATCGCAAGTGCGGAAGATGCATTGGAATTCATTATGGCAGGTGCAACGGCGGTGAGCGTGGGGGCGTATAATTTTGTAAATCCTTATTCCACCGTGGAAATTGTTGAAGGAATTGAGAAATACCTTTCCGAAACGGGTACACAGAGTGTCCGTGAACTGATTGGGTGCGTGAAATAGAGGAAGTATGGAAAGTATTACACAAAAGGGATATGCCAAAATCAATCTCGGTCTGGATGTTTTAAGACGTCGGGAAGACGGTTACCATGAACTGCGCATGATCATGCAGACAGTGGACATTTATGATGAACTCCTGATTGAAAAAACAGATGAAAACGGCATGGTTACACTGACAGCAAATTGTGAGGGCCTGCCTTTGGATGAGAGTAATCTGATTGTAAAAGCGGCAAGGATTATGATGGACACCTATCATTTAAGCGGCGGACTCCGGATTCATCTGACGAAGCAGATTCCCATGGCGGCCGGAATGGCAGGCGGCAGCGCGGATGCTGCGGCAACTTTTCTCGGAATCAATCGATTGTTCGGATTGAATCTTACAAAAGAGGAACTTGAAAAACACGGAGTCCGGGTCGGTGCGGATGTTCCGTACTGTATCCTCGGAGGAACCTGTCTGGCGGAAGGAATCGGCGAGATTCTGACGCCGATCAGACAACTGCCGGATGTTCCGGTTGTAATCGTAAAACCGGATTTTGATGTATCCACGGGATATGTGTACGGAAATCTTCACGCGGATACCCTGAAAAATCATCCGGATATCGATTCGCAGATTGCAGCCATTGAAAGCGGAGATTTAAAGAGAATGGCGGATCTGATGGGAAATGTTTTGCAGAATGTTACGATTGCCGGATATCCGCAGATTGATACAATTAAGGAGCACATGATTCGCATGGGTGCGTATGGTTCCATGATGAGCGGAAGCGGCCCTTCGGTATTCGGATTGTATGAAACGGATCAGGTTGCAAAGGAAGCGGCCTCAAAACTTCGGATGCTTTATCCGAAAGCATTTGTAACTGCAACAAGGTTTATTCAGGTAAATGAGGAGTAAAGTGGAGAAAAGACTTGTAACCGTGCGCGTACTGGGCGTGATGGAGCAGGACGGGCAACGTGAAGAAGTGGAAACCGTGTCGGACGGTTTTGTAAGGATTTCGGAGAACGAAACCGAAATCGTGTATCGGGAAGTTTCGGAAGAGGACGGTGAAGTAAAGGTCCGTGCCTTTTTTACCAGGTCGGAGAAGACGGGACTTTATGAATGCCGAATTGAAAAGACCGGAATAATTTGTTCGAACATGCTCTTTATCCGGGACTGTGAAACGGTTTGCGATTACAAAACACCTTTCGGAGAACTGAATCTAGAGGTTTTGACATCCATGGTCGATTACAGAGAGGATGAGGAGGGAATTCACGGAACGCTTTCCTACATTCTTTCATCCGGTTCCGTTCCCATATCGGAAGCGAAGGTGCAGATTACGGCAATTCGTAAGGCTTGCCCTTAGTGGGTAATAATGGTAAAATAGCAGGAAGGCAAAAAGACATTAAGGAATCAGAAAGGTTAAAAAGATGAGTTCTATTTTATTGTTTGAATTGACGACTCCGATGATTGTGGCAATTATCGTAATGGTAATTATGACCGCAGCAATCATCGTTTTATATTTTCTCGGAAAGAAAATGCAGAAAAAGCAGGCGGAACAGGATGCTTACCTTGCAGCGAACAAGCAAACGGTTTCCATGCTGATTATCGATAAGAAGAAGGTAAAATTTAAAGATGCGGGATTCCCGCAGAGTGTTGTCGATCAGGCTCCGAAAATGAGCCGCGGTATGAAAGTTCCTGCGGTAAAGGTTAAGATAGGTCCCCAGATTATGACATTCATTGCGGATGATAAGATTTTTGATTCCATTCCCGTAAAGAAGGAAGTAAAGGCTGTTATCAGCGGAATGTATATTCAGGAAGTTAAGAATCTTCACGGAAAGACGGAACTTCCCCCTCCGAAGAAGAAAAACATCTTTAAGAAGGCTGTGGAAACGCTGCAGGAGAAAGCAGGAGCAAAACCTTTGAAATAAAACGGTTATTGTTTGAAGATGTTTCCCAAATGAAAACGGTTAAAGGAGACATCCACAACTTCGTATTTCTGTCCGAGGCTGTAGGTGTGAATTCCCTGTTTTCGAAAGGTTTTCGGAAGACTTAAAGGAAGGTCCTCCAAATAGATTTTTTTGAGATCCCGTTCACTGTAGTTTTCCAAAGAATCCATATTGTCAATTTCACGTAGAATCAAATTGTGTCCGTATTCTGTTTCGGTGCTTTCCTGCAGAATACGGATTGTTTTATTTTCGGAACGGACTACGGGACCGCCGTTTCTTAAGAGATAGGATGATACGGTGTATTCGGAGGGAAGAGTAAGCTCCTCCAATTCTCCGTTTTCCAAATCATTAATCTGAAATGCCGCAAGAGATGTTTTTTTGGGATTGGCCGCATCCTCCGAACAACTTAAAAGCACAAGTTTTTTATTGTCGTTTATCAGAATGACGGTGTCGACAAGGACCTTTGATACATCAAAGGGTTTAAGCAAAGTGACATCAAATGTATCCGGGTTGATTTCATAGAAGCGCAGGGTTTTGGAAGCGCTGCATTCCGGCATAAGGATAATTTTATTATTGTAAGTAAATACAACGGGAAACGAAAGATGAAAAGGTTCTTCCAGAATAATTTTCGGTCCGGTAAGCTTCCCGTTTGCCTGAAATTCGGAAACTCCGATCATGCCCTTTTTCTTTTTTCGGTCATAGACTTCCATAAAAAGACATTCTTTCCCGCCGACCATACCGATTAAGGGGTCGGCATACCAGCAGTTTAAAGTTGGTTTTAAAAGAGTAAAGGGAACAGCCCCTCCTTTCGGAATGTTCGAATCGGAGGGAGAATTGACAGGTCTGTATGCAATTGCGTATGCAAAATCAAAGAATGATTTGGCTATAAAATGTTTGATGCTCATCGGGAAAAGTATACCATATTTTTGAGTTTATGCAAAATTGACGGTACTGCTGAAAATGTGGTAAAATAATTACTGATATAACTCGAAAAATGTGTAATCTGGGAGAATTGCAATGCAAACTTCATTGGTTATCATGGCGGCGGGAATCGGCAGCCGTTTCGGAACAGGAATTAAGCAGCTTACCAAAATGAATGACAATGGGGAAATCATCATTGATTACTCCATTTATGATGCGAAAGAAGCCGGATTTGACGAGGTTGTTTTTGTCATTCGTCATGCAATCGAAGAAGAATTCAAAGAAGTCATCGGCAATCGGATTGCCAAAGAAATCCCTGTAAAATATGTATATCAGGAGCTTGAGGATTTACCGGAGGGTTTTTTTGTGCCTGAGGGCCGCACGAAACCGTGGGGCACCGGACAGGCGATTCTTGCATGCCGCGGTATTGTTACGAATCCGTTTATTATTATAAATGCCGATGATTATTACGGAAAAAGCGCATTCAGACTACTTCATGATTTTCTGGTGGAACCGAAGAAAGAATCGGATGCCATGCAGATGGCGATGGCAGGTTTTGTTTTAAAGAATACGGTCAGCGATAACGGAACCGTAACAAGAGGAGTCTGCGTCGGTGAAGACGGAGTTCTGAAGGGAGTAATCGAATCAAGAGATATCTGTATTGTGGATGGAAAAGCACAGACCTCTACGGAGGAATCAAAAGCAATCATTTCTCCGGACAGTCTGGTATCCATGAATATGTGGGCGTGCTACCCGGATTTCCTTGAAGTCCTGGAAGAAAACTTCGTGGAATTCTTAAAGGATGAGAGCAGGGATCCGTTAAAAAAAGAATTTCTGATTCCTGTTTTAATCGATAAACTGATTCATCAGAAAAAGACAGAAGTACGGATTCTTCCTACGGAAGATAAATGGATCGGAATTACGTATCGCGAGGATACCGAAGCGGCCATTGCGGCATTCGCCAAAATGACCGAAGATGGAATCTACCCGAAAAAGCTTTGGTAGAGAATTCGGGCCTTGAAAGGTTGAATATGGAAAAACTGGCAATAAACGGCGGAATGCCGGTAAGAGAAAAGAAAATATACTACGGATGTCAGTGGGTGGGCGAAGATGACGTCAAAGCCGTAAGCGAGGTATTAACCGGAGCACTGATTACCTGCGGACCGAAAGTGACCGAACTGGAGAAAGAACTTGCTTCGTACTGTGAAGCAAAGTATGCGGTAGCGGTATCCAACGGAACCGCAGCGCTTCACTGCGCCTGCATAGCTGCAGGGCTTAAGGAAGGGGATGAAGTCATTACAACACCTCTTACTTTTGCCGCAAGCGCAAACTGCGCACTGTACGTGGGAGCGAAACCGGTATTCGCGGATATCAATCCGGAAACCTATAATATCGATCCGAAGAGTATTCGTGAACATATTACCGAAAAAACGCGCGCCGTAGTGGCAGTTGATTTTACGGGTCAGAGTGTGGAGCAGGAAGAGATTCGTGCGATATGTGACGAGTATCATTTGGTCTACATCGAAGACGCTGCACATGCTATCGGAACATGTTATGACGGACGCAAGGTCGGTTCCCTGGCGGACATGACATGTTTCAGTTTTCACCCGGTAAAAACAATTACCAGCGGAGAAGGCGGTGCGGTAACGACCAATAACGAGGAACTTTACAAAAAACTTGTTCTGGCGCATACACATGGCATTACGCATGATGAGGAAATGATGGAAGATGCACCTCATGAGGGCATTTGGTATTATGAGCAGATTTCTCTGGGATTCAATTACCGCATGACGGATTTTCAGGCGGCGCTTTTGTTAAGCCAGTTGAAGAAACTGGATTTCTTCAAGCAAAGAAGGCAGGAGATTGTAAACAGGTATAACGAGGCGTTTCAGGATTTGCCGGAAATCATTGTGCAGAAGGAAATTGAAAAATCCGATACCTGCAGACATTTGTATATTATCCGATTGGATTTGGATAAGCTGAATTGCACCAGAAGAGAATTTTTTGATGCGATGAGTGCGGAAAACGTACAGTGCCAGATTCATTATGTGCCGGTTTACTGGTTCCCGTATTACAGGCATTTGGGATATGAAAAAGGTCTTTGCCCGAACGCTGAGGAAGTCTACAAGGGAATTATGAGCATCCCGCTTTATCCGAAACTGACGGATGCGGAAGTGGAAGATACCATTCATGCGGTGCGAAAGATTGTGGAAAATTACAGAAAAGAACAGTAGGTTTCGGAAGAGTGATTTGATGATAATAAAACCCGTTCGTTACGAACGGGTTTTTTCATTTCGTTTTTTTGCGATTTTTCGATTTATAAGATAGACAGGTTGTTTCAATCCCTCTATAACGAGCGAGAGCATTAATGACAGTCCCAAAAGAATCAGGAATGTTACTGCGGCATATCGGAAGTAATAAACATATTCGCGATACAGAATCAGATAAAAGAATGTATGGACAAAGAAGATGTTCATGGAGTGCCTTCCGAGGAAAGCAAATACCGTGCGAACTACCGGAATGCAGGAAATAATGTCCGCAGCAATCATGACGATAATGAAAGCAAAAACCGCATCCGCGAGATATAAAAGATGATCCTGTACAAATGCGTTTTCCCTTGCCGGGACAGAGAATGCAAAGAGCAGAATCCATATCGGAATTCGTACACCGTGAGGAATTTTGGATTTTAAAATGGTCTCAATGATGTTTTCTTCGGCGCAGAAGATTCCGAGTGCCATGACAAAGAAATATCTGGTTAAATCGTTTCCGACAGGGAGAAGGAAAGGCAGAAGAAATGCCACGGCGGGAAATGCTTTTCCGATTTTTCTGCATAACAGAAAAAGCATGGGAACTATGAAAACCAGAGTATAGGCCAAGGCCATGTACCACCAGGTCAGATTTAAGGTGGGGGTATTAAAAAACTGTGCAAGTCCGAGCGCATCCGTCAGAAACGATAGTACACCCTGTTTTCCGGGGCCGTAATAGGAAGCGTAATCAAAGTAACGAAACCATATTAAATTGCAAACCAAAAACATAAATACGAAATGGAAGAACAGCTTTCCGCCCCGACGAAGAGAATCCCTGTAGCATTCTTTTAACGTGTCGGCATTCTGAAGCTGCAGCTTTCGGGATATTCCGTATGCCGTTAAGAAAACAAAAACGGAGACACAGATGTTCCCGTATTTGGCTATTAAAAGGAAAACGGATTCCGGAAGCGGAGCGTAGTTTACCGACATGGAAAGATTGGAGGATGGAGTGGAAAACAGATGATAAAAGAGCATAAAAAGAATGGCAATTCCCTTTGCAATGTCGGAGCCGGCTTTCGGGAAAGTGCCCGGAGTAAAGCGCATGTTCTTTTGTTTCTCGTTTTTATTATCGGACATATTCTATCCTCTTTGTACGGTTGTCTTGTCTTCGCCTGCGCCTATTGTCGCATAGATACAAAGAAACGGCAATAGTGCAAGAATCGGGAGACCGTATCTCGGGTGCTGTATAAAGCAGGGAGAGGCCAGACATACCAAAAAGTGAATCCATAAAGGAACGGTTAAAATGACGTTCTTCTTTCTTCGCAGGAATACCCATGTTAAGAAAGCAAGAATCCAAACTGCCAATCCGATATTTTCGAGGATTCCGGGCAAAACCGTACGACCTGCAAAACGATAAAGGAAAATCATACACTTGTGTGCGCCACGAAAGATTTCACTTTTGCCGGCCGGGTCCCATTCGGTTTCGTAACGGATGACGTTTGAAACAGCAGGGGAGTACCAACCGTAAGTGTGAATCAGGAATGCCTTTGTATACAATATCGGATGCTTCAGGCCTAGTCCTGTGAAAGAGACAAAGAAAGCGATGTTTTCCTTGAGGGTGGAGTCTTTTTTATAGAATGCCTTTACGGGATCCGCAATATCCGGGTTGTAATTCTGCGCAAGAATTTCCGGTTGATCCAATACCGTTTCGATTGCGGCATACTCTCTTTGTGTCAGAGGCTTATCGGAGTATTTCACGGTATATGCGATTTGCTGGAAAGGCAGCGAAAAGATTTCCGCACGGCTTCCTTTTTGTGCCTGTAAAGAGAAGGATACAATCAGAAGAATGCATTCCCCAATCAGAATGCTTTCTGCGAAAAATGCACCGAAGGAGAGCAGCAAATTGCCGATTTTGAATTGGCTTTTGTTTTTGCCGGCATCTTTTTTGCCCCGGATTACCAAATAAAGAGAAGCGGCTATTCCGGATAAAGCAACCAGCGCAAGTCCGTTGTTTCTCATGACAATGACACCGATTTGCAGGATGACGAAAGAAACATGAACCGGGATACGTCGAATCTGTCCGGGATTTCTTAACAGAAAAGCATAAAAGATGTAATACAAAAGAACAAAAGCGGTAAAAGGAACATCCTTAACGGCGGTGGTTGCAAGATTGGTATAAATGGGAGTAATGCAGTAAAGCACGAGCAGGCACCAAAGAGCGGCCGGACGGACATTCTGCTTTGCCAGAAATGCTATGGAAGCCGCAAACGCTGCAAGCAAAAGAAGAGTTTGTATCAAAACATACAGAAAGATTCCGATTTCCAATGAAGAAAAAAGATTCTTTCCCAAAAGAGCCATACCGCCCGCCCACAGCGTATGAATTAAAGGGTGATGCGTGGAAAAACTGCCGTATAATACCTGTTCGATCTGACCGATTCCGTCATAGCACAGATTGCCGGGGAAAGACAGAATCAGGAACGGAAGATAGAAGATGAACAGGATGCCAAAGGCTTTCGGAAAAGCATGTTTTGAAAAAAACGAAACCCGGGAATCCGTGAAAACCGCTTTTTCGTATAAGCCTTTCAAATAATACAGCGCAGGGAAGAAAAGAAGGAACAATCCAAACATGGAAAGGATTGTTTTTATGCTGTTTATTAAAGAGGCAAACAAGCCACCCGTTCCGACGGACGTAAAATATCTCCCGAGAACAAAAGAGAACGAAAATAGAATTCCGAGAATCATGGGAAGAATGCTTTTTTTACCGTCGGAGGCTATAAGTTTTTTTAAGGAGTATCCGTTTTTTGAAAAGAGGAAAAACACTGCAGTGCAGAGAAGCCAAATCAGAAAAAAGGAAAAGGAGTAATCTCCGAGGAGTTCGTAAACGGATGCGGTAATATAATCCACACCCTCTTCAAAGTTTTCTTTCAGAAGAGGCGCGTGATAAACAACACAGAGTCCGTATGCACTTAGGTAACCCGAAATAACCGGTGATATGTATTTTTTCATGATATCCTCAGAAGATTATATATAAAACATTATACCCCCCTCGCACACGTCAATTCAAGCACGAATCCTTCCCGGACGATACAGGAAAAAGATGGCAAATCCGTAATAAAAATGGTAAAATATTCAGATAGGGAAAGAGGACCATGAGAAGACTGAGTCAGCTTGTAAAAAAAGGATTTCAGATGGCAGAACCGCAGCATAAGGCTGCTTTTTTCGGGACCCTTATACTTGGCTTTATTTGTCATATGACGGTTATGACACATAATTACCTGACATATGACAGTCTTTGGAATCTCTATTCCGACCAGAACATGATCAGTTCGGGACGTCAGTTTTTGCAGTTTTTCTGCGCACCGACGTCCTATTATAATTTGCCGTGGATTAACGGTGTGGTGGCGCTTTTCTTTCTGGCGTTTACAGCGGTAATCATAGTGGATCTTTTGGGAATAAAAAGAAAAACGGTTGCCTTTGCCGCGGGCGGAATTTTAGCGACATTCCCGGCAATTACCGGAACGTTTTCGTATGCCTATACCATTGACGGATATACGATAGCTCTCTTTCTGGCGGTGCTGTCCGTTTTTCTGACAAAACGGTTCAAATGGGGTTTCCTTCCGGGAATCCTTTTTCTGGGATTATCCGTCGGCGTGTATCAATCCTATTATTCCGTTGCAATTCTGCTAAGCGTGGCGGTACTCCTTTATGAAGACTTGGAGAAAGAATTCAAGTGGAAAGAATGGGGTGGAAGAATCGGAAGATTCCTGGGCATGGGAATCGGTGCATATGTATTCTATGTTTTGACCCTTAAGCTGATGTTGGCACTTTCCAAAACGGAACTGAGTGGTTATCAGGGTTCCGACAAAGTGACGGGAATGAATCTGTCTTCCCTTCCGGAAGGTCTTTTTGCCAGTGTGAAGGACTTCGTCAAATTCACACTGTTTAACGGTGTTTTTACAATCAATCCGTATGCGAGAATTGTATATTATCTGCTAATTGGTGTTACGGTCGTACTTTTTGTGCGGCTTTTTGTCTCGAAGAAGGCGTACAGGGAATGGGGGCGCGTCCTTCTTATGTGTCTGCTTGTTGCGGTAGTTCCTTTCGGCGCTTCCCTGGTGGCTGTTATTTCGCCTGATATCTGGTTTCACATTCTTATGCGGATGCCGTGGTCTGTATTGTTTGTTTTTGCGCTGTCTTTGTTTGACAGAAACCTTGAAGAGGAATCCGTAAAAAAAACTTGGAAAATCCTTTCTGTTGCGGGAGTTTTGGCTTCGTGCTGCATGATTTTCCATTTTATCCTTCTGGCAAATGTAGTATACTTAAACTTGGAGCAAAGGTATGAAAAAACCTTTGCATTATGCGCGAGAATTGCAGACCGTCTGGAACAGACGGAGGGATACAAAACGGGAGATCCGGTTGCAATTGTGGGTGGGTATCCGAACTGGGGGAAATATCCTCCGTCAGAGATTACGCAGGATGTGACAATTCTGTTTTTCGGTTCCATGGGTGATTATTGTGCGGAATCGCCCGAAAAATACGCTGAGTTTTTGAAACATTATCTGGATGTTACAATCGAGGTTCCTTCGCAGGAGGAACAGGCCGGGGTAACTTCATCGGAAACATTTGTACAAATGCCATACTTCCCGGAAGCAGATTCCGTCAGGTTGATTAACGGGATATGGGTAATAAAAATAGGTGGTTAGGAAGAATGAAAGTATTGGTAACGGGAGTGGCCGGACAGCTCGGCCACGATGTAATGAATGAGTTAAGCAAAAGAGGAATTGAGGGAATCGGCAGCGATTTGGCCGAAAACTACAGCGGAGCTGCGGACGGCAGCGCTGTAACGAAAATGCCTTACATATCGCTCGATATTACCGATGAAGAGGCTGTCGAAAAAGCAATTACCGGGATAAAACCGGATGCCGTGATTCACTGTGCTGCCTGGACGGCTGTGGATCTGGCAGAGGACGAAGACAAAAAGGATCTGGTATTTCGCATTAACGAAGAAGGTACCCGGAATATGGTGAAGTATTCCGAAGCGGTCGGTGCAAAGTTTATGTATATCAGCACGGACTATGTTTTTGACGGACAGGGAGAGACTCCCTGGGAAGCAGATTGTAAGGATTATGCACCGCTCAATGTTTACGGGGAAAGCAAGTTGCGCGGAGAATTGGCGGTATCCTCGAATTCAAGCCGTTTTTTCATTGTCAGAATTGCCTGGGTATTTGGCGTAAACGGCAAGAATTTTATTAAGACAATGTTGAACGTAGGGCGCACACATGATAAACTTAAAGTGGTATGCGATCAGGTCGGAACGCCGACTTACACCTATGATTTGGCAAGGCTTTTGGTGGACATGATCCTTACCGAAGAATACGGGTATTATCATGCTACAAACGAGGGCGGCTATATCAGCTGGTATGATTTTGCAAAAGAGATCTTCCGGCAGGCGGCTCTTTTGGGACATGAGGAATTTGATGAAAACCACTTGAGTGTGGAACCGGTTACAACTGCCGAGTATGGGGTGTCGAAAGCGGTTCGGCCGTTTAATTCCAGATTGGATAAGTCCAAACTTGAAAAGTGCGGTTTTACTCCGCTTCCTTCGTGGCAGGATGCACTTAACCGCTACTTAAGAGAAATCGAGGGGTAGAATTAAATGTTGGGGAAGTTATCAAACACACAGAAACTTATTCTGGCCGGAATAGGGATTCTTACCGTTGTGGTAATTATTCTTTGGGTTAATGTGGCAAAACTGAAAGGACCCTATTATCGTTTTGAAGATGCGGTGAACGCCGGAGACATGAAAGGCGCGGTGGAGTGTTACAGAGAAATCAGTGCATCCAAAGATGTTAAAACCCGTCTTGCGGCACAGAAGCTTTGTAAGCAGTATTCAAAACTTCAGATTAACGAGTACCTGTCCGGGAAAAAGGAATACGATGAAATCTGCGATGAAATCGAAATGCTGCAGGAGAATGTCCTGAAGGGCGACAAGCAGATGGATGAAATGGTAGAGAAGATGAATGCCTGGAGATCGGCCGAATTGCTCTTTGAAGAGGCTGAAGAAGTAAAGGCGTCCGGAGACTACGAAGCCGCGAGTGAGCTTTATGAACAGATTCCGGAAGGTCACAGGGATTACGAAAAGGCTCAGGTGGCCATCAAGGAATGCGACGAACTATGCGATGCACGCGGTAAATGGGTAGTGGGAGAAGCCGCTGCCAAAATCAATATTTCGGACGATATTGACACATATCTGGAAGCCATTGCTTATTTGGATGAATACATGAAAGCGTATCCGGATGATACATATGTGCCGGTTCGCAGAAGGCTTTTCATGGATGAGTATTACAATATCCAGTTGGCGAATATCAAGCAGCTGGTAGAGGCAGGGGAAACCGGTATGGCAAGATCCATTGCCGAAAAGCTGGTCAGCCTTTGTCCGGAACGCGATGAAGCCAAAGAATATATGGACTTACCGGACTAGGAGGGGGAGAGAATGAGTATGCTGTTGCTTATGACAAATGCAGAAGCCGCCAAGACCTTATCCCTCGTGGCGTGGGTGGTCACATTCTTTATTGCGTTGAATATCGGAGTATTTCTGTATACCGTGATTCGCAATAAGATTGCCGAAAAGAAGAATCCTTCGGAAAGCGGAACGAATCCGGCCGTGAATCATGCGCTGCTTAATTATTCCGAAGAGAATAATGCGCCCGGAGTATTTCAAAAAGCAAAGGATACAACACCGAAATGGTCTCTGGGTCTGACGGATCTTTCGAATCCGGAACGTGCTTTTTCCGCATCCGGCAAGGGAGAGTATCTGGTTGGTCGTAAAGCGCAAAACGACATTTGCATTCCGGACGACGGTTATGTATCCGGAGTTCACTGTAAATTCGAAAAAGAGAACGACACCGTATATGTAACGGATATGGAGTCCTCAAACGGCACCAAAGTTAACGGCACCAAAATTAAAGAAAAAACCGCATTGGCCGAGAATGACATTGTGCGAATCGGCAAGGTGGAATACAAGGTAACATTTTAGGATAACCGATGGAAGAAATAAAGAGTAAAACCCCTCAGAAACCGAAATCGGAGAAGAAGGGGAAGAATAAGAAAAATAAAAAGAATTCATTGCTGCCGATAACAGTCATTCTGGCTGTTTGTACGATGATTTTACTCATCCTGTGTGCAGCAATGGCTTTTTTTGTGGGTACGGGAAGGTCTATAAATGACATCAAAAAAATGGTGGAATTAACATCCGAGGTGCCCTCCGATTCGGAAATTCCCATGACATTTACGCAGGCCGAAGTAGATGAAATGCTTTCGGAAACCTATGTGGAAGGACAGAATGACAAAGAGGGTGAAATCAAAGGTTTAATCCGCGAAGAGGCTGAGAGCAAAGGACCGTCTTTTATCAACATTCTTCGTAAGCTTTATCCGGAATGCATGGTATACCCGGGAGACGGAACATTCTATTTTGAGGATGTGGATACAACGATTCCGAAGAATCCGTATTTGAAAGACAATTTTGTGACAGAGGAGAGCGGATTCCGTTATTATAAAGAGAATGACAAAGTGAAATCTACGCTTTGCATTGATATATCGTCCCATCAGGGCGCGGTAGACTGGCCGAAGGTTGCAGGAGCAGGCGTACAGGCGGTGATTATTCGTGCCGGATATCGCGGTTACGGCAGCGGTAAAATGGTGATGGATGAGCAGGCAGACGGAAATATTAACGGAGCAACATCCAACGGATTAAAAACAGGTGTGTACTTCTTCTCCCAGGCGATTAACGAAGAAGAAATTGACGAAGAAGTGGAAGCTTTGCTTGAACTCATTGAGCCGTATCATATTACCGGTCCGGTTGCCATTGACGTGGAAAAACTGGATGCGGAAACCGCCAGAACCAATTCTCTTACTGCGGATGAGAGAACGGCACTGGTAATCCATTTTTGCGAAAAAGTTCAGGAAGCCGGCTATACTCCCATGATTTACGGGAACGCATATTCGTTGTTCCATATGCTCAATTACAAGGAGATATGTAAATATCCCATCTGGTATGCGTATTACTCGGACTCCCTGTATTATCATTACGATCTTACCATGTGGCAGTATTCCAGTAACGGTAAGGTTCCCGGCGTGACTGGAAATGTGGATTTAAATGTTCTGTTTGAAGAACCGGCAGAAGGTTGATTCAGGAAAACAATTAAGAAACAGAGGATATAGAAATGCTTGAGTTTTTAAAAGAATTCGTGCGGAATGAAATTCTTTGGAGCGCAATATTAAGCTGGGTTTTGGCTCAGGTGGTAAAAACGTTCATTCATCTATTCGCAACCAAGAAATTTGTACCGGAAAGGCTTATAGGAAGCGGAGGAATGCCTTCCTGCCATTCTGCAGCCATGTGTGGTCTTACTACTGCGATAATCATTAATAAGGGCGTAGGCTCTGCAGAACTCGCCATTGCGGCGGTATTGTCCGTTGTCGTAATGTATGATGCCATGAGCGTTCGAAGAGAAACCGGATTACAATCGGCTTTCCTGAATGAAATGATTGAGAAGCGGATTCAGGACGGAGATATCCCGGAAGCTCAGAGAAAATTCCGTGAGTTTATCGGTCATACGCCTTTTCAGGTTCTGGTTGGTGCGTTGTTGGGAATTGCATTTGCATTGTTTTTCTGCCTTGTGGTGATTCGTTAGGATGCAAAAGAACCTTTCGGAAAAAACAAAAGCGACGAAGAAGGATACGGTATGGATTATTCTTATGATTCTGATGCCGCTTCTTATCGTCGCTTTTCTTGCGCTTTTAAGTGTTGTTTTTCGGCATTCGGATCCTTTTCCGGGGATTGTCTGGAATGATGAAGCGGTTTATCTGAAACTGATTGAAACTTATTCCCATTACCTTTCTCCTCTTGGATATTACGGGTTTGATGCGAATCATGCCATTCTCGGTTCCGGCCCTGCGTGGAATCCGGCCATTCTCTGGCCGTATCTTTTGCCGGCGCTGATTTTCGGAACGGGGCAGCACTTTGTGTTTTTTGTAAATCTGTTTTATCTGCTTTTGGCGAATGTGATTTTCTGGCTTCTGGCGAAGCCGAAAAGAGATGAGTGCATACGGCTTACCGGTTTTCAGCTTTTGCTCGTTCCGGTAATTCTCTATCTTTGCACGAATATGTCGGAGATTTTTCGCTATGCGGTTGCAATCGTAATTGCCGGCATGCTGTATTATGTATATTGCGGAGGAAAACAGATATGGATACGCTATATTCTGATTCCCCTGTTTTTGCTTTACAGTGTTCAGGTTTACATCTTTTTTGCTTTTGCGATTCCTCTCTATGTCTGTGGGTTAATCAGGGATAAAAAATGGTATTTCCGGTTTCTGATTGCGTTTTTGCCGAGTGCCGTAACGGCGGGAGGCAGTTACTATTTTCTGCATTTGATTTCCAGTAATTACAACATCGGTAAGACGGAAGCGCTTCTGGCTGCCCTTTCCGCAGGAAATATCGGCGGAATGGTAAAGAGCCTGCTGGGCATGGTAAAAGAGGGAATAATCGGTATTTGGGGACTGAAGAATTATATTACGGTATCTCCCTTATACCCATACAGCGTTCTTTTGGCACTTGCGCTTCTGGGAGTAGGTTGTTTTATGGCTGCGAGGGGAAGAAAGAATCCGGAACGCAAAGAGGACGAATATCTCGGCCGCATGATTGCCCATTCCGTTGCATTGTTTTACCTGATGTATCTGACTCTTTACACGATTGTTCCGGATACTTTTTACAGAGGAACCCAGATTGTTGTAATCTTTTCCCTGTATCTGATTGCAATGGCAAAAAGGGAGTATCTGGTACGCTTTTTGCTCTTCTTTGCATTAATCGGCGTTTTTCTGATCCGGCCTCAATACAGAACATTTACCGAAAACCGATATGAGGCATCAAAAAACAAACAGGAATGGAATGCGCTTGCCAAAGACTGGGCAGGTGTGATGAAGCCGGATCCTGCCAAATCCAAATGGGACAATACGGTGCTGATGTACACCATGGAACCGAAGGCTATTCTTGCGGTACCTGCCGGAATGGGTGAAAACTTTGTTCTTTCCGACGGAGTTTTTTGCGAAGATGCGGGATACCTGCTGTTTAGTAAAACGAACCCGGAGGATTGCGATCCCGGCTGGGTTGTACATTCCTATGATGCGATTTTTGATGAAAACAAAGACAAAATTGAGAAAAGTTATATCGTGATTTACGAAACGGACGACTATATAATTTACCAAAAATCAAAACCGTAAGAAAAACACGGAAAAACAGGGTACTTTAAATAGTATGATTTGTTGATAATAGGCCTCCTGTGTGGTATAATAAAATGACCTATGCTTTGATATAATCGGGCATTGCGGGTTAATGAAGTACCATACGGGAGATTTTTTATGGGCAAATTGGAATCCATAAAGAGAATACTGGTTTTGCAGCTGATTACGGTGGAGTTTATCCTGGATGTGGCGGGATATTCTTTTCTTTGGTTTGCTTATTTTAAGAAAACCATTCCGCTGACCTTCTTCCAAAAGGGTGATGCACTCCTGATTGCCATATATGCAATCATCCTTTTGGCTTTCAGTCTTGCTTACGGTGCCGGTAAAATCGGTTATTTAAGAAGCTTCGAGATATTCCTTTCGCAGGCGATTTCTCTTCTGGCAACCAATCTGATTTCCTATGCACAGCTGTCGCTGATGAATGCCAAACTGATTAATCCCAAATATATTCTGATCCTGACAGCGGCCCAGCTTGTATTTGCTTTGGGCTGGTCCTTCCTTTCGAACCTGATTTACCGTTCCGTTTTTGCTCCGCGGGACCTTCTCCTTGTTTGCGGGGAACGTCCGGTGGATGAAATTGTCGAGAAATTCAATTCCCGAAAAGACCGCTTTGTAATTGCCAAAATCATGAATATTTCCGAAGGCGAAGAAGCCATCGAAAAAGAAATAGAGCAGAGATATCAGGGAATGATTATCTGGGATATTCCGCAGAAGAACCGGAATAATCTTTTGAAATTCTGTTACAGCAAGTCCATTCGTGTTTATATGATGCCCAAGATTTCCGATGTCATCGTTCAGGGCGCGGATGTGCTGCATTTCTTTGACACGCCGGTTCTGCTTACCAGGGAATATCCGCTGACTTTGGAGCAACGTTTCATAAAGCGGACCATCGATTTGGTTTGCGCAATTCTTCTTGTGATTATTGCCTCTCCGATCATGCTGATTTCGGGATTCATCATTAAAGTTTCCGACGGAGGTCCGATTTTTTACCGTCAGAACAGAGTTACGGTTGGCGGAAAAGTATTTAAAATCATTAAATTCCGATCCATGCGCGTGGATGCCGAAAAGGACGGCAAGGCCAGACTTGCTTCCAAAGGGGATCCGAGAATTACGCCGTTCGGAAAGTTTATCCGCAAGGTTCGTATCGATGAGCTTCCGCAGCTTTTCAACATCATAGCCGGGGATATGTCTTTTATCGGCCCGAGACCGGAGCGGCCGGAAATCATTGAGCAGTACGTGGAAGATATGCCGGAATTTGCATACCGTACCAAGGTGAAAGCGGGACTTGCAGGTTATGCGCAGGTTTACGGCAAATACAACACCACTCCGTACGACAAACTGAAACTGGATTTAATCTACATCGAGAATTACTCCACATGGCTGGATTTGAGACTTATGCTACTGACACTGAAGGTACTGTTTTTGCCGGATGCCACGGAAGGTGTATCCCAGGGACAGGTTACGGCACTTAAGAAGGAATCGGAGAACGACAACAAATGAGAGAGCCTTTGAATATCAAATTACTGCTTTTGTATCTTGCGAAGCGAATATACGTGTTGGGAATCGGAATCCTTGCCGGTGCTTTGATTTTTGGAGGCGGGTACTATTTAAAGACTTATGTTTTTGCCACCCCTCTTTACTATGCGACTTCGCAGTTGTATCTGACGTATATCGATAACGTAAAAATCGACAATATCTACATCAACGATTATACCTGGCAGACGCTTGCGGATTCCGACGTCTGCGTCGAGGAGGCATTAAAAGAACTGCCTTCCGGAATGACACCCGAATATTTGCGCAGTGTTGTGAAAGCAGGTCTTGAAAGCGATGTCAGACTGGTGACGGTTACCGTTACATGTGAAAATCCCGACGAAGCGGTTCAAATCGCAAATGCGTATGAGAAGGCAATCGTAAAGCTGAAAGACCGAATGGCTGATGTTACGGATGTTCAGGTATTTACTTCCGCAACAACAGCAGTAAAAAAAGGTTTTGATGACAGGACACTTCGAATGGGACTTACCGGTGGCCTGGTTGGTCTGGTAGCCTCGCTGGTTGCCCTGCTCTTTGCTTTTGCGTCGGATGATTCCATTTATCTTCCGGAAACCACAACCCTGCGATATCAGATTCCCACACTTCTTTGCATCGCAAAGAAGAATCTTGATCTTACGGATTGGGATGCGAAAGCCGCAAAGAATAATCTGGACAGCCTTCTGGAAGGAAAGACAAAAGTCTGTGTAACGGATGTATCCGCAAAGGAAGGATGTTCCGTTTCCGATATGCAGCCGCTTTTTGAAGTAATTCAAAAGAATACCTCTTATCAGGGTGTGCTTTCCGCGACGGAAGGAATCAATCAGAATGCCGATGCAATAAACGAATTAAAAGACAGCGACGGCGTAATTCTTCTTCTGAAGGCCGCCGGAGGAAATGCAAAGATAACGGAACGAGCATTGGATTATTTGAAAATTCAAAACGTAAATGTTCTTGGATTCGTTCTTTACGGAACCGATTCCAAGGGCATGCAAAAGTATCTGTCTTATCGAAAATGATACCTGATTAGGGAGAAGAAGACTTGTCGGTTCAACTTTTGATATCCGCTTTGGAAAAGAATCCTGCGGCATTATGGGAACAAATGCATATTCAGTCCGATGCCGTCTTGGTAAACCAATGCGATTCGGAAGGGGAAGAAGAAACGGAGCGTGACGGTTATTCTTTCAGAATTGTCTCCATGAAAGAACGTGGCGTCGGATTAAGCAGAAATACATGCCTGAATCATGCGACGGACGATATCGTTCTTTTCTCGGACGATGATATTGTTTACGATCCGGAATACACGAAGAAAGTTGAGGATGCATTTGCGGCCAATCCGAAGGCGGATATTATCCTCTTCAATGTACGCGTCTGCGAAGAAAGAAAAACCTACTGGAACGAGGATGTTCATAGAGTTACGAAACTGAATTGCGGAAGATATCCGGCATACAGCATAGCGGCAAAACGTGAATCGGTTGAAAAGGCAGGCGTTAAATTTTCGCTTCTTTTCGGGGGCGGCGCCAGATATTCCAACGGGGAGGATTCCCTGTTCCTGACGGATTGTATTCGAAAAGGCCTTCGGATTTATACTACACCTGTAGTACTTGGGGAAGAAGTATCGAATTCGTCCACATGGTTTCACGGATTTACGGAGAAGTTTTTTTACGACAGAGGAGTACTCTTTGCGTTTCTGTATCCGCACAGCGCATTGCTTTGGGCATTCCGGTTTGTATATCTGAAATCGGATATCCAAAGCGGAGAAATCGGAAAGTCGAATGCATGGAAACAGATACGGAGCGGAATCAAAGAAGGAAAGCGGTTGCGTAAATGTTCATCTACCTGATTCTGGCGGCCCTGACCATCTTTATGGCCATGGGCGTGGAAAAAAAACAGAATATTGTTCTTGCGGGAAATGAAAAGGTATTTACCAGAGGAAAGCTTCGAAACGTAAGTCTTCTTTTCGGTATTTTCTTCTTCCTGTTTGCTTTGTCCGCATGCCGTGTCGCAATCGGCAACGATTATTGGGAGTATACATCCATATTCAGCCTGATTGCGCAGAATCGTTATGTGTCCACGGAATTCGGGTTTAACACATTTGTTCGGATTTGCCATTTTATCTTTGGAAAAGAGAATTATATTATCATTTTCGCAATTGTGGCGGCGATAACCATTTTCTTTTCCCTGAAAGCTATATATGAGCTGAGCGAGAACTTCGGATATGCGTTTTTCCTGTATATGGTATTTGGAATCTACCTTTCCGGATTCAATTCCATTCGGTATTACCTGGTGTTGGCGCTTGCCATGTTTTCGGTGGTTTACCTTCTTCGGAAAGAATATGAAAAGTTTGTAATTTTGCTTTTATTTGCATCTACTTTCCATATGTCCGTGCTGTTTTGCCTGGTAGTATATCCGCTTGCAAAACTTCGCTGGAAGGTATGGGTTTACCCGATACTCGGTGTGCTGGCGGCAAGCCTGCTTGCATTCCCGAACTTCTACAGACGGATTATATTCTTCTTCTATCCGTTCTATGAAGGATCGGTATATGACACGCAGTCGACCAGCCTGATACAGATTGCACGCTGTGCGGCGGTGCTTGTCTTTGCACTTGTTTTTATCAAAAACGGCTGGAAAGACAAAGAAGACAACAGATTCTATTTCAAACTGAATCTTCTTGCGCTTTTGGTTTATTGCTGTTGTTCCTTTATGCCGGTAATATCAAGAATCGGATATTTCCTGAATGTGTATCAGATTTTCCTGATTCCGGCAGTGATTTCGAAGATTGAGAAAAAATGGCTGCGCGTATTCTGTATTATAGCCGTGGCCCTCATCGGAACGGGATACTTTCTGTTCTTCCTGCATACCTGCAAAGATGAGGCAACGCACATTGTTCCTTACTGGAACTGGATTATGTATTAGACAGGGTTGATTATGATGAGATTTACAGTCGTTACGGTTTGCTACAATGCCGGAAACAAACTTCGCGAAACGGTTAAAAACATACTGGAACAAAAAGGTATTGCGTTCGAACTGTTGATTAAAGACGGAGCGTCCAAAGACGATTCGCTGATGAAATGTGAGGAGTTTCTGGTATCAAACGGATACAGGAAAACAAAGCAGACGGAAACCGAGAACCGGTTTGAAAAAGGAGATTCAAATAGTCCGATTGTACGGATTGTCAGCGAACCGGACAAAGGTATATATGATGCAATGAACCGTGCCGTTAAGCTCGCACGCGGAGAATACATTTCGTTCATGAATTGCGGAGACGGATATTTTACACCGGATGTTTTATTAAAAACCGACTTAAAAATCCGGGAAAGCAAAAACATGGGAATTTATTACGGGGATGCATATTTCCGTAAGGCAGGAACCGTAATGCATATGCCGCAGAAGATTACGCCGTCGCAGTGTTATCGTCATATTCCAAACCATCAGGCATGTTTTTTCAAAAGAGATTTGTGGGCGAGCAAGCAACTGAATCCGAAGTATCGCATCCGTGCGGATTACGAGTTCTTTTTATACCAGTATTTTGTCGGTAAAGTGGATCCCGTTTATCTGGGCATTGTGGTTGCGGATTATGAAGGCGGCGGTTACAGCGAGACAAAAGAGAACCGAAAACGTGATCGCTATGAACACAAAGTCGTAACGGAAAAATACATGACCAAAAAACAGATTCGCAAAGAGAAAGCATTCGGAGTTTTGACACTGCAGCCGTTACGAAGATGGATAGCATCCGATTCACCGTTCTCGGCTCTTTACGACCGAATCAGAAAGAAAATGTATCGATGAGAGTTTTATGGATTTGCAATCAGTGTGTTCCGCAGATTGCCGAAGAACTGAATATTCCGTCCTCCAATAAAGAGGGCTGGATTGCCGGTCTTTATGAAGCATTACGCAGTGAGGAAGAACGGTTTACACTCGGGATTGCATTTCCGTATACGGAGGACAAGAACTATCTGCCGCAAGGTATTCGGGTATATGGATTTGTGGAAAATACCGAACACCCGGAGCATTATGACGAGAGGACTACCGAACGGATTCGCGCGATTATTGATGATTTTCGGCCGGATATTGTGCATGTGTTCGGAACGGAGTACGGTCATACCTTATCTGCGGCAAAGGCATTGAACTGTCCCTCGAAACTTTTGATCGGTTTTCAGGGTGTGTGTTCGGCTTTGTCGGAAGCCTATCTTACGGGAGTGGATGAGAAATGGATTCATCGTGCGACTTTGCGTGACCGCCTGAAGGATGACAATTTAATCCGACAAAAAGAGAAATTTGCCAAACGGGCGGAACATGAAAAAGAAGCGTTGCAACTGGCAGGGTATGTGACGGGAAGAACGAAACTTGACAGAGAATATGCGAAACGGTTAAATCCCGAAGCGGAATACCTGTCCATGAACGAAACCATGCGCAAACCGTTTTATGAGGGACAGTGGGATTCTCAGAAGTTTGTAAAGCATTCGGTTTTCGTTTCGCAGTGTGACTATCCGATAAAGGGATTCCATATTCTGATAAAGGCGTTGTCCATTCTGAAGGAAGAGTATTCGGATATCAGCGTGCGCGTTGCGGGAAATACGATTACGGGCGAGGGCGGACTAAAAAAAAGAATCCTGATCTCAACATACGGCAAGTATTTAAGACATTTACTGAAACAAACCGGAACGGACGGGATGGTTCGCTTCCTCGGAAAATGTACGGCGGAGGAAATGAAAAAAGAATATTTGTCCTGCGCGGTGTTTGTTCTCCCATCCGTTATGGAGAATTCTCCGAACTGCCTTGGAGAGGCAATGCTTCTGGGAGTGCCGTGCGTTGCAAGTAATGTCGGCGGAGTTTCGGATATTCTGGCGCCGGAACAAAACGGTATCCTTTATGACGGAAACAATCCCGTGAAACTGGCCGAAGCCATAAAAGAAATGTTTCGGATGACCGATGAAAAGGATGAAAGATTGTACGGAATGCTCGAACGGTCGAGAACGGACGCTGCTGTCCGGCATGACGGAAACCTAAACTGTAAGACGTTGATGTCCGTTTACGAAACAATAATGCAAAAACAGGAAACTGCATCGGAATGAAAGTAACCTTTGTTTCCAATTACATAAATCACCATCAGGTTCCTTTGTCAAATGAGCTGTATCGTCTTCTGGGTGAAGATTATGCTTTTGTTCAAACGGAACCCATGGAAGAAGAACGCATAAAGCAGGGGTGGGCAAAGGATTATTCCACGCTTCCCTATCTGCGGATTTATACGGACAATCCGTCGGAAGTACAAAAAGAAATAGATGAAAGCGATGTTGTGATTTTTGACGGTTTGGAAGACGAGTCTTATATTGCAGACCGGTTAAAGGAAGGCAGAATCGTAATCCGGGCGTGGGAACGCCTTTACCGCGAAGGCCAGTGGAAGGCCATATCCCCAAGAGGGCTGATTCGCAAATATCACGATCATACGAGATATTCCAAGGCTCCCGTTTATCTGCTTTGTTGCGGAGCATATGTGGCGGATGATTTTGAAATCATAAAAGCTTATCGCGGGAAAAGATATAAGTGGGGATATTTTCCCGAGTTCCTGCCGTCGGAAGAATCCGAAAGAAAAGAATGGAAAGAGCATGACATTCCCCATATTCTCTGGGCAGGAAGATTCCTGAAATTAAAGCATGCCATGGATGCGCTTGAAGCATTGAGAGTCTTAAAGGACGAAGGCCTGAGATTTGAAATGACCTTAATCGGCGGCGGAGAGTGCGAGGAGGAATTGAAGGAATTTGTCCGCGTGAACGCGATGGAAAGCTGTGTACATTTTACCGGGTTCCTAAGTCCGGAAGAAGTACGTGAATATATGAAACGCGCGAACATCTATCTGTTTACAAGCAATTTCGAAGAGGGATGGGGTGCGGTCATAAATGAGGCTATGAACAGCGGATGCGCGGTCATAGCTTCCCATGCAACCGGTGCAGCACCTTTTCTGATCCGGGACGGAAGGAATGGCCTGATATACAAAAGTGAGGACGTGAAGTCTCTTACGGATGCTTTGAGAGGATTGGTAACAGACCGTGATGAATGCCGGAGAATGGGCGAGGCAGCATACCAGACGATTGCTAAGGAATGGAATCCGGAGGTTGCGGCAAAACGTCTCTACAATCTTTGCGAACTCATAATGTCGGGGGCTCCTGCATTTGAAGCAGACGGACCAATCAGTGAGGCAAAGGTGATTCCGGAAAAGAAGATGTATGAGTATGTTAAGGGAGAGTGGCAATGCCCGTAGAGGAAATGCGGAAAGATAAAATATCGGTTGTGGTTCCGGTATACAATGCCGAAAAGGATTTGCCGCGTTTGATGGAATCCCTGCTTTCCCAGACATATCCCGAAATAGAGATTGTTTTGGTAAATGACGGGTCAAAGGATTCTTCCGGAAAACTTTGCGACGAATACGACTCGAAGTACCCGAATGTTTTTGCCTATCATCAGGAAAATGCAGGATCTTCTGCGGCTAGGAATGAAGGCATACGTCATGCGACCGGTGATTATATCGGATTTTGCGACAGCGACGATTATGTGGAAAAAGACATGTATGAAAGTCTTTTATCGGCGGCAAAGGATAACCCGGACGGAAAGATTTATCAGATTATGACCTGTTACGAAACGCTAAGCGGCGAGGTTCTGCTCGGGCCGGTTGCGGATTCCGAAGAAGTGAAAGCGATTCCTTCGGCGGAAATGTTCCGGCTTCTGATGCTGCATAAAGGTGACGCATCCTTTTGCACAAAACTGCTTCCCGCCGAATGGATGAAGAATTACTCCTTTCCCGAGGGAAAACTGAATGAAGATTTTGAACTCCTGCTTCGAATGATTCAGAATACGAATTGTGTGTACAGCGTGGAAAAACTCGGCTATCATATTGTTCTTTCCGATGTCAGCAACACAAGAGGAACATTTAAAAGAGAATTCTATGATGCCATGATTGCCAATTCGGATACTGCTTACCGGTTGGCAGAGGAAAAATTCCCACAGGCACTTCCCGAGGCAGAACGCTTTCGTTTCTTTCAAAGGCTGGATTATCTTCTTCATATTCCGGTCGAAGAAATGAAGAACAATGAAGTTTGCGACGGAATTATTCGTTTTCTTCGGGAGAACAGGGACCGAATTGATAAGAATCCTTTTCTTTCCGCAAAAGAGAAGAAGAATCTTAAGATTCTGATGCGCTGTCCAAAACTTTCGAAGCGGGCACACCGCGTCGTGATGAAAGTAAAGAAACCCGGGAAACAGGTAATCTATACCGGTGCGCCGGAAAGTGAAGGGAACTGATTCCAATCAAAAAAAATAAAAAAGGCTGGGAAAGCTTAAATAATGAACAAGATTCTGAAAAAACTGAATATCCTTTTGGATAAAAAACAGAAATGGCAGATGGCCGGACTGGTTGTGCTGATGTTTATCGGTGCAATGATGGAAGCATTCTCCATCGCCGGAATTGTACCGGTGGTAGCAATTGTTCTGGCACCGGACAAAATTGAAACCAACAGGCTTGTGGCTCCGATTTACGATGCGCTTCCGTTTACCTCGGAAAAGAGTTTCGGCATATTTCTTATGGTGGCACTGGTCGTTGCCTTTATAGTTAAAAACATTTATATCTACTGGGAGTATAAACTTTTATACCGTTTTATTTTTACAAACCAGTTCCGTACTTCGGAACGGATGATGAAAAACTTTATCCGCAGGGATTATGAGTTTTTTCTGGAAGCGGATACGGCTGTTATTCAGCGTTCCATCACATCGGATGTCAATAACATGTATGCGCTGATTCAGGCGCTTTTGACACTGATTTCCGAAGCAGTCATTTTTGTCAGCATTGCCGTGGTGCTTCTTTGGGCGGATCCGCTGATGACGGGAATTGTTGCCGCACTTTTGATTGTTACCCTGTTTATCATCAAGATTTTTATCAAGCCGGTCATGAAACGTGCCGGAGAGGAGAACCAGTATTTTTACAGCGGACTCTTTAAACATATTTCGGAAATGGTAATGGGAATCAAAGAAGTAAAAGTTTCCGCCAGAGAGAAATACTTTGTGGAAGAGTATAAAATCTGTGGCAGCGGCTATGTAAAAGCTGTCCAGAAATACACCATTATCAACAATGTTCCGAGACTGATTATTGAAGTGGTCTGCATCGCTGCGGTAATCGGATACTTCCTGTATCTGTATTTAAGGGGCGGGGACAATACGGGAACATTTACCGTGATTTCCGCATTTGCACTGGGATTAAGCCGACTGATGCCCTGTGCAAACCGCATTAACAATCAGTTGAACAATATTGCGTATTTCGAGCCGTTCTTTATGGGCGTTACGGATAATCTTCAGCAGGAAATCGAAGATGAAAATGTGGACATTTCCGCATTTGAAGTCCCAACGGAAAAACTTCCCGCCGAAAAGGAAATCTGCTTAAAGAATATTACATTCCATTATCCGACCATGCCGGATGTGAATATATTTGAGAATGCCAGTCTGACCATTCCCATCGGCAGCAGTGTCGGAATCGTCGGAACCACGGGCGCCGGCAAGTCCACGATAGTCGATATTCTTCTCGGCCTGTTACAGGTTCAGGAAGGTACGATTCTGGTAGACGGCGTCAATGTTCTGGAAAACGGAAATTACAGGAAATGGCTTAAGAATGTCGGATATATTCCGCAGACGATTTTTATGCTGGACGATACCATTCGAAGCAATGTGGCATTCGGAATTCCGAAGGAATCCATTGATGAGAAACGTGTATGGGAAGTCTTAAAGGAAGCCCAGCTTGATGAATTCGTAAAAGGACTTCCGGAAGGGCTGGATACAAAAATCGGTGAACGGGGCGTTCGTATTTCCGGCGGACAGAGACAGCGAATCGGAATTGCGAGAGCATTGTATGAAGATCCCGAAGTACTTGTTATGGACGAAGCAACGGCTGCACTGGATAACGATACCGAAAAAGCGATCGTGGATTCCATCAACCGGCTTCACGGTACGAAGACCATGATTATCATTGCACACAGACTGCAGACGATTGAGAAATGCGATTCGGTTTACCGTGTTGAGAATAAACAAATCATAAAGGAACGCTGAGGAGCGGATTCAAAAGCAGAATGAGATTAAGTATTATTGTACCGGTTTATAATATGGCGCATGACGGAATTCTTGAGTTCTGTCTGGATTCCCTGCTGAATCAGACAATTTCCGATTATGAGATTATTGCGGTGGACGACAAGTCTACGGATGATTCGCTGAAGGTTCTGCGTGAGTATGAAAAGAATCATCCTGAAAAAATACGTGTCATTGCATCCGAGAATAACCGGAAACAGGGCGGTGCAAAGAATCTGGGAATACGTGCCGCAAAGGGAGACTGGTTCGGTTTTGTGGACAGTGATGACTGGGTGAGCCCGGATTATTATGAAAAACTGTTAAAAAAAACGGATGAGACCGGCGCCGATATTGTAGGGTGCAATTACAACTACACAGGCACGCACTCTTTTGAAAAAGGGGAACCGGGAAAGAATAATTCTTTGGAACAATCCGGCATATTGGATCAAAAGAAATATAAAGACCTGATTCTTGAACCGGGAAGTATGGTAACCAAGGTTTATCGTCGTGAGATTTTCTTTGATAACGGCCTTTGGTTTCCGGAGTATATGTTTTACGAGGATAACTGTCTTGGACCGCTTACAATGTTAAGCTGTAAGCATTTTGAGTTTCTTGACGAGGACAATTACTATTATTACCAACAACCGGATTCCACAACACATCACATTGATGTGAAGAAATGTGAAGACCGCATGGATTCCATGATTATTTTCATCGAGGAATGCTGGAAAAGAGAGTACCTGCAGGAGTATCCGGAAGAGATTGAATACCGTTTTACGGAACTGTTTTATGTCAATACGTTGTTTACCTACATGATCGGGGTTCCGTTCTTTAAGAAGAAATTATCATTTTTAAGACTCCTTCGGGAAGGAATCCTGAACTGCTTCCCGGATTATCAGGAAAACAGATATTTTATAGAGCGTCAGGATGCGGAAGTAAAGAAACTGACGCGGATGCATTGTAAGTCACCGTTTTGGTTCTTTTGGTACTACGAAGCACTTACCTGTTATCGAAAACTGTTTAGAAGAAAGGCATGATTATGGAAAAATGTTCCATTATAGTTCCCTGCTATAACGAGGAAGAAGCCCTTCCGCTTTTCTATGAGGCGGTGGAACCGATACTCGGACAAATACCGGAACTTGAATTTGAATATATTCTGGTGGATGACGGAAGCCGTGATCAGACTTTGGAAGTAATGCGTTCTTTGGCGGAAAAAGACGCGAAAGTGCATTACATCAGCTTTTCGAGAAACTTTGGAAAAGAAGCTGCCATGCTGGCCGGCATGGAGGAGTCCAAAGGAGATTATGTGGTCATTATGGATGCGGATTTACAGGATCCTCCCGAGCTTTTGCCGGAAATGTACAAGGCGGTAAAGGAGGAGGGATATGACTGTGCGGCAACCAGACGAGTGAACCGTAAGGGAGAACCTCCGATTCGATCCTTTTTCGCAAGAAGATTCTATCGGATTATGAATCATATGGCGAAACTTAATATGATGGATGGTGCCAGAGACTACCGTTTCATGAAGCGCGTGATGGTGGATGCAATTCTTTCCATGAGGGAATATCATCGTTTCTCAAAAGGAATATTCGGCTGGGTCGGATTTCAAACCAAATGGTTCGATTTTGAGAACAGGAAACGTGTTGCCGGAAAAACCAAATGGTCATTCTTTTCTTTATTCAGTTATTCGATTGAAGGGATGGTGGCATTTTCGACAGCACCGTTGGAGTGGGCTTCCTTCGTGGGATTGTTCTTCTGTGTACTTGCATTGATTGCCGTGGTTTTCCTCTTTGTCCGTGCGTTGATTTTCGGCGATCCGGTAATGGGCTGGCCGTCCTTAGCCTGTATGATTACATTCTTTGCGGGGCTTCAGCTTTTTGTAAGCGGTATTATCGGCATGTATCTTGCAAAGGCATACAACGAAATAAAAGGCCGACCGGTTTATATTATTCGTGAGAAACAGTAGAGGTTGTTTCGAGATGAAATTTGATAAGAAAAAATGGTTACAACCGAATATCGTCGTACCGTTTCTTACTACAATTGTAGTAGGATTTCTGACACATTTTCCCGTGATGGTAAATGACTTTCCCAATGCGGACGCGATGACGAACTTCTATTTTGATCAGAACATGGTCACCAGCGGAAGATGGTTTTTGACAATTGCCTGCGGAATTTCCTCGTACTTTGATTTAAAATGGGTGAATGCGGTATTGTCAATTCTGTACCTTGCCGTTGCGGCGGTTTTGCTGATTCACATTCTGGAAGTAAAGAATCGCCTCGCCATGGGACTGATTTCGGCGCTTCTGGTAGTATTTCCCGCGGTAACTGCAACCTTTGCATACATGTATACGGCGGACGGATATTATATGGGCTTTGCGCTTGCACTGCTTGCGGTATACCTGGTTAAGAAATTCCCGAAGTTCGGATGGCTTTTCGGAGCGGTTGCGCTTTCTTTCAGCATGGGAATCTATCAGGCATATCTGGCGGCAACCATTCTTCTTTGTTTCTTTGTGATTATTCTGATGTGCACCGAGAACCGGAAAATAAAAGAGATTCTTCTTTTGGGTGCGCGCCTGCTTGGAATGGGAGTGCTGGGCGGAGTTTTGTACTACGGAATTCTGAAGATTTGTCTTGCGGTGCAGGGCAAGGTGATGGATACATATCAGGGACTCGATCATATGGGTAGAATCACGATAGCGGAGTTGCCGGGAAGACTGGCGGATATCTATCATGATTTTGCGGCATTTGCCCTGAAGGGAAATATCTTTGTACAAAACGGCTTCTCGGCCGTTGCTGTCGTACTGCTGATACTGGCATCAGTTTGTGCGCTTATTGCAATAACGGTACAGACAAAGGCGATTAAGAAGTGGCCAAACCTTTTACTGATTCTGTTTTGCCTGATTCTGATTCCGCTTGGAACCAATATTGTACTACTGATGTCGTCGGATGCCTATTATCATCTTTTGATGAGAATGCAGTGGGTATTGTTCCCGATTCTGTCGGTTGTTTTAGCGGAACGAGTTAAGAGTGCCGACCGCGAAGAGAACGAACCGAAACAGGGTAAAAAGGAAAGATCGAGCAGCGAGTGGTTTGTGTTGGTATTGTCCGGTCTTACCGTTGCAGCCTCTCTTGTTATGATCTGGCAATTTGTAATTGAAGATAATATTGCATATTTTAACATGCGTGAAAGATATGAAAAAACCTATGCGTACTGCCTTCGCCTGATAGACCGGATGGAACAGACCGAAGGATACTATACCGGAATGCCGGTTGCCATGATCGGTGTTGTGGATGAGGAAAAGTATCCGGTTACGGATATCACCGGTTCGGTAACGGATCATATTTCCGGAACGACGGGAGATATTCTGGTATACAAGGGAGAACAGTATTTTTATTTCATGAAAAATTATATGGGATTTACATTTAACGTGATTCTGGACGCGGATCGAATCGTGGAAATTGCGGAAAGCAAAGAATACGAGGAAATGGATTCTTTCCCGGCCAAAGACAGCATAAAAATAGTGGACGGCGTCATGTATATCAAGACGGAACCGCCGCAGTGGAGAGAATAAGACCAGGAGAAGAGATATTTCAAAAGGAGTATTTATGAGTTTATTATCGGTTGTAATTCCTTCTTTCAATGAAGAGGAGAATATCGCAAGCACGGCGGAATGCATCGGAAATATCCTGACGAATGCGGGCATCGCGTATGAGCTTTTGTTTGTTTCCGACGGTTCCACAGACGGAACGTATGCGGAGGTTTGCAGATTGTCCGCCGAAGATGAGCGCGTAAAGGGAATTCAGTTTTCAAGAAACTTTGGAAAAGAAGCGGCAATTTTTGCGGGTCTTTCCGCGGCGAACGGAGACTGTGTTTCCGTTATTGACTGCGATTTACAGCACCCGCCCGAAACGCTGGTGGAAATGTATCATCTTTGGGAAGAGGGATACGAAGTGGTGGAAGGAATCAAATCCTCCCGCGGAAAAGAAAATGTTTTTTATAAAATGTTTGCCGGCATTTTCTACGGAATCATGAGTTCCCTGATGAAAATGGATTTACGCGCAACGTCCGATTTTAAGTTACTGGACCGTAAAGCGGTGGAAGCATTGTTATCCTTAAACGAGAGCAATACATTCTTCCGTGCGCTTTCCTTCTGGGTCGGATTCCGGTCCACTCAGGTGGAGTATGATGTCAAGGAACGTGCCAAAGGAAAAAGCAAATGGTCATTCTCGGGACTGGTTCGTTATGCGATTACCAATACCACATCATTTACCACGGCACCGCTTCGGCTGATCGGAATTGTCGGAAGCCTGATGGTAGTGTTTTCCGTTGTTCTCGGAATACAGACGCTTGTGAATTATTTTCTGGGGACCGCAGTGGAAGGTTTTACCACAGTAATTCTGCTTCTGCTTTTAATCGGCGGATGTCTGATGATCAGCCTGGGTATTATCGGTCATTATCTGGGGCGCATTTATGAAGAGGTTAAAAATCGTCCGCGGTTTATTATCCGGGATCGTACCGGAAATTTGAAAGAACGTAAGTAAGGAGAAAGCAATGATTCGCTTTAATGTTCCGCCCTGTACGGGCAAAGAATTCGATTACATTAAGAAAGCCGTTGAGAACCAGAAGATTTGCGGTGACGGAGAATTTACCGCAAAGTGTAACGAATGGCTGGAAAAGAAAACAGGCAGCCGTAAAGCACTGCTTACCACTTCCTGTACGCATGCTACCGAGCTTGCGGCAATCCTGGCCGATATCAAACCTGGGGATGAAGTAATCATGCCGTCCTATACCTTTGTGTCCACGGCGGACGCATTCGTTCTTCGCGGGGCAAAGGCGGTATTCGTGGATATTCGTCCGGATACGATGAATATTGATGAAAAACTGATTGAAGATGCCATTACCGAAAAAACCAGGGCAATTGTTCCGGTGCATTATGCCGGAGTCGGCTGTGAAATGGATACTATCATGGAAGTGGCAGCGAAACACGGCTTGAAAGTGATTGAAGATGCGGCACAGGGAATCATGTCCGAGTATAAAGGCAAGCCGCTTGGAACATTCGGCGAATTCGGATGCTTCTCGTTTCATGAGACCAAGAATTTCTCCATGGGTGAAGGCGGAGCGATTCTGATTCGGGATGAAGAGTATATTGAACCTGCCGAAATTATTCGTGAAAAGGGAACCAATCGCGCGAAGTTTTTCCGCGGACAGATTGATAAATATACCTGGGTGGACAAAGGGTCTTCCTACCTGCCTAGCGAGCTGAACGCGGCATATCTGTATGCCCAGCTGGAACTCGCGGATGAGATTACGAATAACCGTCTTGATACCTGGAATCTTTATCATGAAGGATTGAAGGAGTTAAGGGATGCAGGATTCATTGAACTTGCATATATACCGGAATACTGCAAACACAATGCGCATATGTTCTACATCAAGGCAAAGGATTTGGAGGAAAGAACAAAAATGATTTCATTTTTGAAAGAGAAAGGAATCCTTGCGGTATTTCATTATGTTCCGTTGCATTCCGCACCGGCGGGTCTTTCGTTCGGAAGATTCCACGGAGAGGATGTATATACAACAAAGGAAAGCGAGAGGCTGGTTCGTCTGCCGTTGTATTATCAGTTACAGACAGATCAGGTGGAATACATTATTCAGTGTGTAAGAGAATTCTACGGAGTAAAGAATGGCTGATATCATTAGCGGAAATAAAATCTATTTAAGACCCATTGATGAAGGGGATACGGATAAAATAGTAAAGTGGAGAAATTCCGACGCAGTCCGATTGAATTTTATCGATCAGAGACTGTTTACAAAAGAGTCGCATACCGCGTGGCTTAATAATTATGTGAAAGCCGGTCGGGTGGACCAGTTTGTAATCTGTATGAAATCGGATGCGGACCCGGATGCTGAACAATTCAGTGACGGGATTCCGGTAGGCAGCGTCTATATCCGGGATATAGATACCATGCATCATAAGGCCGAATACGGTATTTTTATCGGCGAAGAATCTGCCAGAGGACACGGTGTTGGGACTGAAGCAGCAAAACTCATGATTCGCTACTGTTTTGAGACAAAGAAACTGCATCGACTGTTTTTAAGAGTGTATGCGGATAATCTGCAGGCGATCAAAAGTTATGAGAAGGCAGGTTTTGTCCGTGAAGCACTTCTTCATGACGATGTTTTTGTAAACGGAGTTTATCGCGACATTGTTCTGATGGGAATCGTGAACAATACCGCAAACGAATAATAATCCTTTGAAAGGACAAAAAATGAACACAGAAGTGAAAGAAACAGTTTCATTCGTTATTCCATGCTATCGTTCGGAACAAACCGTCGGTAATGTGGTGGAAGAAATCCGTACCACGATGGAAGGATTATCCGACTACAACTATGAGGTGATTCTGGTAAATGATTCTTCACCGGATGCCACGATGGATACCATCCGGACTCTTTGCAATACGTATCCTTTTGTTACGGGAATCGATCTTGCAAAGAATTTCGGGCAGCATGCTGCACTGATGGCCGGTATGCGTCAGTCCAAAGGAGATATTGTCGTATGTCTGGATGATGACGGGCAGACACCGGCCGATGAAGTCGGAAAACTTTTGGAAAAGCTGAAGGAAGGATTTGATGTCTGCTATGCAAGTTACGGGAAGAAGCAGCACAGCGGATTCCGGAATTTCGGCAGTAAAGTGAACGAGCTGATGACGAGGATGATGCTCGGAAAACCGAAGGAACTGTATATTTCGAGTTATTTTGCGGTAAAACGCTTTGTCGTAAATGATATGCTTCGCTATGAACAACCGTATTCTTATGTTATCGGACTGGTACTTCGCTCGACTAAGAATATTACGAATGTGGAAGTTAACCATCGTGCAAGGGAAGTGGGACGAAGCGGATATACATTAAGCAAACTGTTTTCCTTATGGTTTAACGGCTTTACCGCATTCTCCATTAAACCGCTTCGTATCGCAACCTTTATCGGTTGTGTTTGTGCCTGCGGCGGATTCCTTTATGGAATTTATACCATCGTTAAGAAACTTATTCTGGTGGATGTTCAGGCCGGGTTCTCGGCATTGATGAGCGTGCTGGTATTTATCGGCGGAATGATAATGCTGATGCTTGGAATGATCGGCGAATATGTCGGAAGAATGTATTTATGCATGAACAATTCTCCTCAGTATGTTATTCGCGAGATTATTTCGGCGAAGGATGAACGGTAGGAGCAGATTTGTGGATAACCGGAAGATAAGCGGAAAACAGAATGATAAGCAGGTCCTGTTTGCGGCAGTTCTGCTCATTGGCGCATATACTCTTGCCTGCGGATTCTTATTCTTTATGCAGGCGGCTTTTGCGCATGATACGTTTTTTGAGTCCGATTTGCCAGCTCATCTTCGTATGGCAGAAGACGGCTGGGGGTATTCCCTGACTGCAGTCGTTTATCGAATAGCATCCATGCTTCCCGGATATTATTTCTGGGTCGCAGCCTTTCTTGCACTGTTTGCAGGCGGAACCATGGCGGCAAGCTTTTGGTTTCTTTGGAAGGAAGTATTTTCAAAACTGAATATTCGCGCGGCTGGATGGTCCGCGCTTTGCTCTGCAATTGCCGTTAATATTGTGATGCCGTGCTTTGTGAAAGCGGTGCATTACCAAAGATATGTGGGATATCAGTCTCCGTCGGTATGGCATAATTCCACTTATACCGTGATGAAGTTCTTTGCGTTGATGACACTTGTATACTATGTGCGTTTTGCAAAGGAATACAAAGAGAAGGTCATCCTGAAAGACTGGATTCTTTTTACCGTATTTCTGACATTGTCAACCGCGACGAAAACCAGTTTTTTGCTGGTATTTGCGCCGGCAGCTTTTATCGGTTTGTTTTTCGACTTATACCGAAAAGTGCCGATAAAACGCGTTCTTCTGTTTGCATCCGCAATACTGCCTTCACTGGCAATCATGCTGTTTCAGGAACTGGTTTTGTTTGGGGAGGATACGGGAAACGGAATTGCAATCGAATTCGGATACAATGTTTACCTGCGTGCCGAGAGGCCGTATTTTACGATGATTCTTTCTGCTTTGTTTCCGGTACTGGTATTCCTGTTTAATGTGATACCGGTTTGCAGGGAAACTGTGAAGGATTTAAAAGAAAAGAAACTCCCAAAGCATATGCCGTTTTTTCTGGCCTGGACAATGTGGTTATTCGGGGCATTGCAGCTTTTGTTTTTGAAGGAAACCGGAAGCCGGGCATTGGACGGAAATTTTACCTGGGGGTATGACATCTGTCTGTTTGTGCTGTTTGGAGTAAGCCTGCTTTACTTTTTGGAGAACCTTCGAAGCAAAACATTTCTCACCGGAAAGTTTGCGGTTCGGATTATTTATGCTTCCGTCCTCGGAGCGGTATTCGGATATCATATGTATTGCGGATTATACTTTTTCATCCGTCTGCTTACGGGTGTAACGTATTTCATGCAGGGATAGGAAGAAAGTGCCGGATGGAATTGCTTCAGGATTGCAGGAAAAAAGAATGGAACAAGAAACAACAAATAACAGTAGTAAAAGCAAACTGAATATTCGAATTCCGGTATTTGTTGCGGTCTTTGTACTGGCAATCGGTGTTTTGGTTTTATTTGCCGTAAAGAAACCAAAGGCATTGTTCCCTGCCATGTTTCAGGAGAAAAAACAGATTCTGTTTTTGGGTGACAGCAATATTGCTTACAATTTCAGCGAAAAAGATATTCCGCAGATGCTTTCCGAAAAAATGGATGTTGTAGCTTACAATGCAGCGGTCGGAGGGACCTGTGCGCATCACAAGAATGAACCGTACCCGATGGAATCGTTTTATACAATGCTTGATTTGGCCAATATTACCAAGATGATGGAAACAGGTGATTTTACCTGTGTGCTTCGCGACAAGGATATGTTGGACCAGGGCGGAGATATCCGTGATAAAATGATGGTTTTGCAGCATCTGGATTATAAAGCAATGGATTACGTAATCATCCATTACGGCATTAATGATTATATGGCAGCAGCACCTTTGGAGGGGAAGCATGCAAATGATGATACATCATATGCGGGCAGCCTCCGCAGCTCTGTAATCCGGCTTCATAAGCTTTGCCCGGATGCTACCGTTATCATCTCGTCGATTCCTTTTTGCTGGGGATACGATAGGACAAACGACGAATATATCTCGGGGCTGGAATACGACTACGGCGGTGGGACAATCGACCGTTACTTTGAGGCATCCAAAGAAGTTGCTTCCGAATTCGGATATGTGTACTTTTTGGATAACCTGACCGATTGTGTGGAAAATACAGAAGTTGAAGAAAGTCCGTATCATCAGGACAGGGTTCACTATTCGCAGGAGGGAAGGGAACTCTATGTTGAGAGACTCTCCAACCTGCTTCGTGAATTGGACCGGAATGAAGAATCATGAAAAAAGTAAATGAGTACTTTAATCTCATAAGCAGAGCAGTCTTTGCGGCATGTTTTTGCATGCAGGCTGTTTTGGCGTTACTTTGGGGAATTTGTAATATTACGATTCTTCAAAATTACGCGGACAGTACTCCTTATATCGAGTTGGCGGAAAAAGGTGCAAGCGACGGATTTCATTTGTACGGATATGTTTTGTTTGTGATGTTTGCCAAATGGGTGGAAGGATTTACGCATCTTCCGTATCAGTCTGTACTCTACGTGGTGCAGGTTGTTCTTTGCGGGATAATATTGTATTCAGCCGTTGCAGCATTCCTTCGTGCAATGCTGGGAGAAAAAGTCCGGAGTACATCCGTATTTTTGGTTTGTCTTTTTCTTTTAAGCAACGTATATATGATTCGTCTTCTGTTTAATGTATTGCCGGACGGACTTGCGGGATCGGTTTTGCTGCTTGTTCTTTCGCATCTGCTTTTATGGATTCGAAGAATTCATGACGAGAAGAGTTATATATATCTGGTTCCTGCCGTATTTGGCTGTTTGTTCTTGGGATTCCTTCAATGGAACTTTTTCTGGACGGGCATTGCTTCCGTAACGCTATTCCTTGTGGCGGGAATGATCAGGATTCTTGCAACGAAAGAAAAGAATTATAAAACCCAAAAAGGAAAAGCGATTGGAAGTATCGGAATCATGATTCTTTTACTTGCGGCGGTTATCGTCCTTGTATTTGCGGAGAATCGCGGAATTGCAAAAAGAACCTGTCCGCAGTATGGAGCAAAGTATTCTTTCTCCGCCGATCTTTCAAAGCGGTTTCGATATCCGAATCCGTTTGACACGGTTGCCAATTATCCCGTGCGTGTGGATGATGAAGTCGGAGAGCCGACGGAAGTTGCACAAAGCGCTTTGATAAAAGAAGCCGTGAAGGAGTATTTCTCTTTGGTAACCTCGCCGGTAATTCTTTCCATGAAGGAATACCCGTTTGGTTCCACACCGAACCCGTTGTATTTAAACCTGATGTGGCAGCGCACACCGGGACTTACCTCTTTTTATTACAGGGTATCGGCATTGGGCTTTGCAATTTGCGTGGTTCTTTCTTTCATCGGAATACTGTCGGATCTTTTGGTATCCCGGAAAGAAAAGAAGAAAAGCCTTGCGGTATCGTTTTTGGAAGTATTGATAATAATTGCGTTTACATCTGTTCCCATATTTCTTTTGTCCGTTCCGGTTTTCGATTATCGGAATGCGATGTGTGCATACGGACTATGGGGGCTGTTGACAGGATGGAAGATGATAAAGAACCATGACAGGAAACTATTCTTTGTCGGAAAGGAAGTAAAATGGGAAAAACAGCATTAATCACAGGAATCACGGGACAGGATGGATCGTATCTTGCGGAATTCCTTCTTGAAAAGGGATATGAGGTTCACGGAATTATTCGAAGAGCATCCCTGCCGAATACCGAACGAATCGATCATTTGATTCGCGACGGGAAGATTAAATTGCATGAGGGTGATTTGACGGATTCGTCTTCGTTAATCCGAATTATCGGTGAAGTGAAACCGGATGAACTGTATAATCTTGCTGCGCAGTCCCATGTTCAGGTTTCCTTTGACGTGCCGGAATACTCCGGAGAAGTGGATGCAATGGGTGTGCTTCGAATTCTTGAAGCAGTCCGTATTCTGGACCTGACTTCAAAAACGAAGATTTATCAGGCATCCACATCCGAACTGTACGGTAAAGTGGAGGAAGTACCGCAATCCGAAACGACACCGTTTCATCCGTACAGTCCCTATGCGGTGGCAAAGCAGTACGGATTCTGGATTGTAAAAGAATATCGTGAAGCATACGGAATGTTTGCGGCTAACGGAATCCTGTTTAATCATGAATCCGAAAGAAGAGGCGAAAACTTTGTTACCAGAAAAATCACGCTGGCAGCAGGAAGAATTGCGGAAGGATTACAGGATCATCTGGAACTCGGCAATATGGATTCCCTGCGTGACTGGGGCTATGCGAAGGATTATGTGGAATGCATGTGGTTAATGCTTCAGCATGAGGAACCGGATGATTTTGTCATTGCCACGGGTGTGCAGCATACGGTTCGTGATTTTACGATAAAGGCATTTGCGGCAAACGGAATTACCCTTCGTTTTGAAGGAGAAGGTCTGGAAGAAAAAGGATATGACGAAGCAACGGGAAAAATGCTTGTTTGTGTAAATCCACAGTGGTTCCGTCCTACAGATGTAGACAATCTTTGGGGAAATCCCGCAAAGGCTAAAAGTGTTCTCGGATGGAATCCGCAAAAAACTTCGTATGAAGAACTGGTTCGCATCATGGCGGAACATGACAGACAGATTGCAAAACGTGAAGCGGGAAGGAAATAAACTATGAATGCAGTACTGTTATCCGGCGGATCCGGAAAGCGCCTCTGGCCGCTTTCAAACGATATCCGTTCCAAACAGTTTATTAAATTTTTCAAAAAAGAAAACGGCGAATACGAGTCCATGGTGCAGAGAATGTACCGGGGATTGAAAACGGCGGATCCGAATGTGGTAATTACGGTTGCTACCGGAGCAAAGCAGATTTCGGAATTAAAGAATCAGCTTGGCGATGATGTCGGAATCAGCAAAGAACCGGATCGCAGGGATACATTTCCGGCGATTGTGCTGGCATGCGCGTACCTTGTGGATGTTATGCATGTTTCAGAGGAGGAAAGCGTTGTTATCGTTCCCGTGGACCCCTATGTGGAAGAGGGATATTTTCATGCACTGAAAAGACTCGGCGAGCTTGCAAAAACACCCGAGTCGAACCTGTGCCTTATGGGAATCAAGCCAACCTATCCTTCGGCAAAATACGGATATATTATTCCGAAAACATCGGACGAAGTATCGGAGGTTTCGATGTTTAAAGAAAAGCCGGACGAAAAAACGGCGGAAGAATATATCAAACAGGGCGCATTGTGGAATGCCGGTGTTTTTGCATTTCGCATTCAGTACCTTTTGGAAAAGGCAAAAGAGCTGATTGATTATAAGGGATATGAAGATTTGTTTAACCGCTACAGTACCCTGGAACGTATCAGTTTTGATTATGCGGTTTCGGAAAAGGAAAACAGCATTGCGGTAATGCAGTATGACGGCGCCTGGAAAGATCTGGGAACATGGAATACATTAACCGAATCAATCCCTGAGAATATTATGGGAAAGGGAATCATGGACGAGACATGCAGTAACGTTCATGTTATCAATGAACTCAATGTACCGGTTCTTGCCATGGGATTAAGTGATGTGGTTATTTCGGCAGGTCCGGAAGGAATTCTGGTTGCCGACAAGCATCAGTCCAGTTACATGAAACCTCTCGTGGACAGTATTGAAGGACAGGTAATGTTTGCGGAAAAATCATGGGGCAGTTATCGTGTTCTGAATGTGGAAGACAAGAGCATGACGATTCTTGTTACATTAAATCCGGGTCACAGCATGAACTACCATTCCCATAAACTTCGTGACGAAGTATGGGTTGTTGTGGAAGGAAACGGAACCGCAATTGTTGACGGAAATGTTCAGAATGTCAGCGCCGGCGATGTGATTACGATGCAGGCGGGTTGCAGACATACCGTAATTGCGGAGGATACTTTAAAAATCGTTGAGGTACAACTTGGCGAGGAGATCAGTGTATATGACAAACGAAAGCATGAACTGGAATAAAACCGAATATCCGTTTTTGCTAAAACCCGTCGGAAAAGATTATTTGTGGGGAGGAAGTCGTCTGAACGATGATTTTTCAAAGAACCTTCCTGTTTCACCGCTTGCGGAAACATGGGAATGTTCCACTCATGAGGCTGGAATCTGTGAGATTGGGAGCGGTGCATTTGAAGGACAGTCTTTGAAAGAAGTATTAAAGACGTACCCGCAGATGCTCGGAAGACACGCGAATCCGAACGGGGAACTGCCCATCCTTGTAAAGCTGATTGATGCAAAAGAAGACTTATCCATCCAGGTTCATCCGGATGATGAATATGCTTTTGAACACGAGAGCGGTTCCCTCGGAAAAACGGAAATGTGGTATGTATTGTATGCTGCTCCGGGAAGCGAAATCGTCTACGGTTTTAAGGAAGATACAACAAAAGAAGAGGTGGCCGGGGCGCTTCGGGAGAATCGGATTGATTCCATGCTGCAACACGTTCCGATTAAGAAAGATCAGGTATTCTTTGTTCCGCCCGGAACCGTACACGGAATCGGAAAGGGAGCATTGCTGGCAGAGGTTCAGGAAAGTTCCGATATTACCTACCGTTTGTACGATTACGATCGTGTCGGGAAGGACGGAAAGAAGCGTGAACTGCATATTGAGAAAGCGCTTGAAGTTATGGATTATGCAAGGAAGGATTCACCGAGACAGCCGATACGTGTATTGAAATATACGATGGGAAGTGCATCCGAGATTTTGAATCGTTGCAAGTATTTCCAGACGGAGAGGCTTTTGATGAATACGGAGCGTTGCAGGGAATATATGAGTTTTCCGCAACTTGCCGAAACATTTCAGATACTTCTTTGCACGGACGGATGCGGGGTGCTGCATGCGGGAAATGAAACGCTGGATATTTTCCGCGGAGACTGCATCTTTATTCCGGCGGGTGAGAAAACTATGAAGTTACACGGCATGGCACAATTCTTAAAAGTGCGCTGTTAAGGAGGATAAAGAAAAATGAGTAAAATCGCGGTATTGATTCCGTGTTATAACGAATCAAAAACAATCGAAAAGGTTGTGAAGGATTATAAGGCAGCGCTTCCGGAGGCGGATATCTATGTTTATGACAATAACTCCTCCGACGGAACCGATGAAATTGCAAGGGCAGCAGGCGCCATTGTTCGTTATGAAAGAAGACAGGGCAAGGGAAACGTAATTCGTACCATGTTCCGGGATATTGATGCGGATTGTTATCTGATGATTGACGGAGACGATACGTACCCTGCAGAAAACGCAAGAGAGATGTGCAATCTGGTATTAAACAAGAATTCCGATATGGTAATCGGCGACAGACTTTCTTCCACATATTTTCAGGAGAACAAAAGACCGTTCCATAATTTCGGAAACACCCTGGTTCGTGCATCGGTAAACGGTCTTTTTAAAGGAAATATCACGGATATTATGACGGGATACCGTGCGTTTTCTCCGCTGTTTGTAAAATCCTTCCCCGTACTGTCCAAAGGATTTGAAATCGAAACGGAGATGTCCATCTTTGCGCTGGATAAAAACATGCAGCTGGATACCATTCCGGTACAATACCGTGATCGCCCGGACGGAAGCGTTTCGAAATTAAATACGTATTCGGACGGCTTCAAAGTGTTGGTTACCATTGCAAAGCTGTTCAAGGATTATAAGCCGTTATCCTTCTTTGGAATCTGTTCCTTGCTGGCATTTGCTTTGGGATTGGGATTCTTTATCCCGGTCTTTGTCGAGTATTTATCCACCGGTCTTGTCGAGCGTTTTCCGACACTGTTTGCATCCATTGCGGTTATGATTGTTGCCATCCTCCTGTTTATCTGCGGACTGATTCTGGATACCGTGGTAAAAACCAACCGCAAGGATTTTGAAGCACGTCTGAATATGATTCAGATGATGATAAACGCAAAGAAAAAAGACGAATAATTCGGAGAATCGGAATGGAGAAAAAGAAAAGGGAAGCGAATCTGGAGCTGTTACGCATTCTTTCCATGTGCATGGTAATCGGACTGCATTATCTCGGAAAAGGGAATGCGTTAAAAGACATGGCGCAGATTCTGCCCGCTGATTCCAATTACATAAACGAAGTGCTGGCGTGGTATCTGGAGGCGCTCTGTTACGGAGCGGTGAATATGTATATCATGATCAGCGGTTACTTTCTCATAAACGCAACCGCAAAAATAGAGAAGGTCGGGAAGCTGATTTTGCAGGTGTTCTTTTACTCTGCCGGTATTTACCTGATTATTCTTTTATTGGGTACTTATCCTCCGGAATGGAATGATGCATATCACAGAAGCATTATGCTTCTGCCGATTTCATTGCAACATTACTGGTTTGCAAGTGTATATGCGGCATTCTATCTGCTTGCTCCTTTTTTGGCACTTGGTCTTCGCAAGCTGAATAAAAAGCAGCATTTGGGATTGTTGATTATCCTGTTGTTTTTGTTTATGAGATTCATAAAATTGTTCTCGTATCATCTGGTTCCGCTGAATGATGACGGGATGGGAATTATCTGGATGATTACGGTATTTGTTCTCGCGGCATATATTCGCAGATTTGTGCCCGTGAAACCAAAGAAGCGTTTTCTGTATCTGGTATTGGGAATTCTGTCTTTGGCGGCGACGGCAGCCGGATCGTTTCTGGTGGCGTATGTATTCCAAAAAACCGGGCATCTGGAAACTTATATTTCATTCCTGTTTGCCTATAATTCGCCTACGGTTGTAGTTGGTTCGACATTCCTGTTTCTGTTTTTCAGAACCATCCGTATTCCGGAAGGGTTCTTATCCAAAGCAATCCTTGCGGTTGCGCCGCTGACATTTGGCGTGTATCTGATTCACGATCATTTTCTTCTCCGGGATTTGTGGGTAAAACTCTGGAATGTGGAAACACATTTTAATGAGCCGTATTTTGTGCTTCATTTCCTGGGTGTTGTGGCATTGGTATTCATTGTTTGTGCGGCGGCGGAATGGATCCGAAAACTTCTTGCCGGTCTGATCTGCAAACTGAAACCTGTCCGCGCACTGTTTGGATGGATCGGAAAACTGGATGCGATATTCCCTTCCAAAGAAGAATCTTTTAAGGAAGCAGCGTAAGCAAATGTCAAAAGAAAGAATCAAAAAGATTAAAAACTCCATACGCAACGGTTCGAAGGCGACAGATGTTATTTTTATGGTCCTTTTGGTTGCCTTTCCTTTTTTGCATGTGAATTACGGAGTGGATGCAGGAGATACCGGTTATAATCTTCTTAATTTTGCAACATTTCCTCATATGAACCGGACATGGGCCGTTTCCACTCTGTTGGCCAATCTGACGGGGCATGTTTTTACGAAGCTTCCCGCCGGAGATACGGTGCTTGGCGTAAACATTTACTGTACGCTTCTGTTCGGAGCATTTATGTTGGCGTTCTTTATTCTGCTCCGTAAATTCTATCCCGGTTGGATTGTTTTTCTGGGGATTTTTCTTGCGGAAGGATTCTGCTGGTGCCCGAGAGTCATTCTGTATCATTATATGTCTTATTACCTTTTCGGCCTGGGGACCCTTCTTTTGCTTCACGCAATCGAGAAAGAGAAAAAGGGACTGTATATCGCGGCAGGGGCGGTTCTGGCGCTGAACGTGTTTGTGCGTTTTCCGAATATTGTCGAAAGTGCGATGATCCTGGTCTTGTTTTATTATGGGATTCGTGAAAAGAAACACATCTGGAAAGAATTTCTTTATTGTTTTGTAAGTTATGTGGCGGTTCTGATTCTGGGAATCCTTATTGTTGAAATTGCGTTTGGCAGGGGCTCATTTACAGGCATGATTCAATCCCTGTTCGGGATGACAAAAGAAGCGACTTCTTATACACCGAAGAGCATGCTGGTAAAGATTTTCGGGGATTATCTTGATTATTTCAGGTATTTTGCTCCGTTTGTCATTCTGGGACTGATTGCCGCGATTCCGATGATTCTTCTGCACCAAATCTGGTCAAAAGCGCTGATTGCCGTTTTGGCGGGAATGTGTTTCGGCGTTATGGTAAGGCTTTATTATAAATGGAATGTGTTTAATTTCAATTACGTGGATTACCGTTCCATCTTTGCGTGGGGAACTTTCTTTCTGATGATTGCAATCATTCTGGGAATTGCCGGAATGTTTCGAAAGAATTATCCGCTTCGAAGAAGACTGCTTGGCGTGGCGGTTATTCTTCTTGCGTTTATAACGCCCATCGGAAGCAATAACGGATTATACACTGCGTTCAACAATCTGTTTTTGGTGGCGGTATTTGTTTTGGGCGAACTTATTTACGATCCGAAAGGCAGTATTTTTGAGAAGAAAAAAACATCGGAAATTATTCCCGTCTGGTGGGGGACCTTTGCGCTGCGCTGCGTCGCATTGATGGTTTGCGGAGTTACCCTGATTCAGGGAACTTTCTTCGGCATCTCTTTTATTTACGGTGACGAGTCCTTTGTAAAAGGGAATTTTGTGACGATTTCGGGAAATGACGTGGTTTCCGGAATCTGCACGGGAAAGGCAAACGGACTTGGCATATACGGATTAAATGAATTCCTAAAAGAGAATAACCTGAAGAATCAAAGCACCATTTGTTACGGAATGATACCGGGAATTTATTATTACTGTGAGGAAGAGTGTGCCCTTTCACATTCCTGGGCAGATCTGGATTCTTTCCCCTATGAGGAAATGAAGGCGGATTTGGAAAAACTGCAGAATGAGCCGGATTCCCTGCCCTTGTTTATCGGCAGCAAGAGACTTGCCGGAATACTGGATGAAGAGCAGGAAGACGGAGGCGAAGAGGGAGGACAGCGCCCGGACCAAAAGACGGAAATGCTGGCGAAGTTCCTTGCTTCAAACGGATATGAAGAAGTTTACCGAGATGAAGACTATTTCGTGGCGCTTCCAAAGGCGAAGGATTGATAAATCCGCCCTTATTTGGTATAATTAGATGATTTATTGGGTTTTGGCCACAAGATGTGGTTTACAATAGAGCATTAGTGTTTGAAGAACTGATTATTGAAAGGAACAATCTATGGATAGTGACGATCTGTTATTTGAAGAAATGACCGATGAAGAGATTGAATCCAATAAAGAAAAGATAAAGATACGCGGCAAGGAGAATCGGAAAGAGGAAAGGAAGAACAAGAAACCGCCGATTTTCATCATTATTCTTGCGGTTGTAATTATTGCGCTGATTGGATTGCTGATTTACCTGGTAAAGAGCTGGGAGGGAAGCGGAGAATTCCACATTGATACATCACTTGATACGGAAACGGAGACGGACGACCGTGTGATGTTCTTTCCGGCAGATTTCTATCGCAAGGAGGATGACGGAGTCATCTCCATTCTGGTCCTCGGAAACGATACATTCGGAAAGAACCTGGGAGGCCCGAGCGTTTGCAGACTCTTACAGGCAAATACCAAAGCAACGATATACGACTGTACTTTCCCCGGTTCCATGATGATGGCCGAACGGGAAGGCAGTCCGGAAGAATCCGGATACGATAAGGACTACTATTCGTTATACTGGCTCTTTGAGTCAAAGAAAAACGGAGATTTATCCAAGCAAAAAGAGATGATAGAGGATATGGATGTATCGGACAAGCCGGTATACAGAGAGCATCTCGAAACATTGGAAAAACTGGATTTGGAAACCGTGGACTTTCTGCTGATCTGCTACGATGCGCATGATTATCTGGCAGGGCATCCGGTTACCAATGAAGCATCGGAGTATTCTCCTACCTGCATGAACGGTGTTATGTACGGATTAAGCGAAAAAATCGGAACGCTCTATCCTGAAATGCAGGTGGCTTACGTATCTCCTTCCTACTGTTACGTTACCGATGCGGACGGAAACAAGACCGGCGGAAATGTTACGGAGATAAAGGGAAGAACATTATCGGATATGATTCTCGGAATGAAGACTTTATCCGGTACATACGGCGCCTCCTATGTGGACGATTATTTCGGCGTAAAGATTAACGAAGAAACCGCATCACAGTATCTTACGGAAGATGACATTGTACCGAATCTGGACGGAAAGAAACTGATAGCGTCACATATTATGAATCGTGTGTTTAAAATGATTAATGCGTTGTAAGGAAACGGAGATACATGTGGAAGGCCATTTGGAAGAATAGGGAAAAAGTCATATTTGCGGCTTATGTTATTCTGTATCTCGTATTTGCACTTACAATCACATTTTATCAGCCGTTGACCGATAATCCCTTTCATACGAATCCGCCGGATGAGCATGCCAGAATTCTGATTCCGAATTATATCCTGGAACATGGCAGTATTCCGACGGGGCTGGAGGAGGAAGTCAGAATTCCTTCGTATGGATTCTCATATGGTTTGTACAATGCGGCACCCTATTATTTACAGGGGGCGGCAATGCGGCTTGTGAGCGTGTTTACCTCTTCCCCCGCAGCATTGCTTTATGCCGGAAGACTGGTGAATGTTTTTTTCGGACTTTGCATGTCCGTTGCGGTTTATTGCATTTCGAAAAAAGTATTCGAGGATGAAGGAAAAAGGTGGCTCTTTTGCTTTGCGGTTACATTTTTGCCGCAGAACCTTTTTATTCATACATACATAAATACGGATTCCTGCTGTATGCTTTCGGTTGCGATTATACTGTATGCACTGATTTGCGGTTATCGGACAGGGTTTACCCGGAAGAATGAACTGCTTCTCGCAATCGGAGTGATTCTCTGTGCGCTGTCCTACTATAACGCATACGGATACATCCTGTGTTCTGTGGTTTTGTTTTGCGGGTATTTTTGGAAAAAAGAAAACCAAAGAATACAGTATGATTACAAACGTATGCTGAAGGGATTTGCATTCATCAGTATTATAGTTTTAGCCGGAGCGGGATGGTTTTTTGTTCGAAGCGGTTTGCTTTTTGACGGAGATATATTGGGATTGGCTACCAGAACCGAAATGGCAATGAAGTATGCTTCACCGGAGGTAAATCCGCTTACGATGCAAACCTACCAGGACCGCGGATATACCATGTTCGGTATGATAAAAGAAACAAATATGCTGAATGCGGTATATACGAGTTTTATTGGAGAATTCGGTTCCATGTCGATTACCGGAAGCAGGTTTATGTATCGATTTTACAAAGCTTTCTTTGCGGTGGGGCTTATCGGAACGGTGTGTGGAATTGTCGGGAGTTTCGGTAAAAAAAAGGAACGGAAATGGCAATCTGTTTTCTTCCATGCCAATATGGCAGTTTGTATGGCAATTCCGGTATTTTTGTTGTTTTATTATGCATTTACCATGGATTATCAGGCGCAGGGAAGATATATGCTTCCATCCATGCCGCCTCTGATGCTTTACACGGTATATGGGACAGGATTTTTGGTGGATCGCCTGAAAAAGATTCGTAAGGTTCCCAAATGGCTCCCCGCGACAGTGTATGTTCTGGGAATCGTGATTATTCTGTTCTGGACGGGGCAAATGATTTATAAATATGCGTTGCCGCTTTATTTAATGACGACGGTAGTTTAGTTGGAGAGTATATAACAGCATTAACAAACCACAAAAAGGAAAAGGGAAAAACATGAAACAGGAAGATTTCGAACTTAAAGAAGAGATAGGTCTTTCGGAAGACGTGGAAACTTCGTTTATTGCGGAGAGTGTTCGTTCGTTTACCGGTCAGGCCGATTTGCTTGAGGAGATGGAACTGTACGAGGATAATCCTGCATCTGCTTCACATGCGGAACATCATGTGAAAGCAAATACGGGCGTGATAAAAGATCTTGAGCTGCTGCCGGAGGACGATTCCGTGCCGGTAACCATGGCGATGCCGGGAACCGGAAAGATTCCGGAAACGGTTGGTAAAACGGATCGTATTATTCCCGGGGATGAGACTGAGAATCTGGTATTGTATCCGGATCGTCCTTACGTGGAAACGGAAGCTGCTACCAAGGTGATTCCCACCGTTGTTGCACGTGACGGTATTCCGACGAAAGCACCCCGTGTTGAGGAGGCTTCGGAGGGATTGAATTTTGCTGCCCTGGAAGAAGTGGAAGAGTATGAGCGCCAGTCCGGTGAGGCGACGGATATTTCTTTAACCGGAACACAGGCAGATTTGCTTGAAAATCTGGCATATCATGATGAAGATGTTCCTCAAAAGAAGAAACGCCCGGCCATCTCTGCGGAAGAACCCGAAGAAAAAGCCGGAATTAAAGTAAACGGCGCAAAATCAAGAGAAGACGTTAAGAAGCACAGCAATGCAGAGGCGGCAAAACACGGTTCGTCCGGTAAAAATGCATCTCATGCGCAACATGGACAGGGTTCGCACTCACAAGGCTCCCATTCCTCCAATTCTCACGGACAGGCATCGCATAAGTCCCAGGCTGTACATGCAGGAGCGGCAGGAGGTTCGAAGGGATCCGCATCCAAGGGCGGACATTCCGGAAGAAAAGAGAAACGTAAATTCCAGGTAATGGACGGCGTTATGATCGGTGTTGCGGCAATCATTCTGATTACCGTTGTGGTTCTGGGTATTGTTGCACTGAATAAGGTGAAGAACAATAAGAATGTCGGAACGATTGCATCCGTCGGAGTAAAGCTTTCCTCCATCGAGGGAATCGGTCAGCCGGGTATTCAGAATATTATTGCAAACAAAGAGATTTCGGTAATCGAAAGTGTTCCTACTTCGGAAGAAACAAATAAAGGGACTCCGAGAGTGGATGTTACCGTAAACTTCAGTTCCATAGAAAAAGATTTAAAGATTAAGTTTATAGATAAAGCAACCGAGAAACTGATTACGGGCGTTGCGTTTAAGGTGGAAGCCCGCACTCCGGACAAGAAGACCGTTACCTGGGAAGATACCGATAAGGACGGAGTCATCTACAATGAAAACATGGTGGCAGGAACTTACTATGTTAAGGTTTTGAATGTGGATGATTTTGAGTTCCCGGATAAGGAAACGGAAGTTACCGTTAAGGATAAGATTTCCTACGTTGCAATCAACGTTATGGATGAAGTTAAGAAGGCAAGCGAAGTTGACTTAAAGCAGGAAGACCAGCAGGGTAAGGAAGTTGACAAGGGTGAAGTACTTGCGGATACGGTTGCATGGGTAAACTCCGGAACCAAGACAGTTTACAAAGAGGTAAAGAAAGAAGATATCACGGCACCGACGGCTTCCGTAAGAACCGTGAAGAAGTCCTATACGGCAGAAGGACTGACCGGAGTAACTCTTTCGGCAACGTCCCTTACCATGAAGGTTGATGAAGAACAGACACTGAGTGTTAACGCACCGGAAGGAACGACGATTACCGGAAAAGAATGGAAATCGGGAGACGAGAGCATTGCAACGGTTTCTGACGGAAAGATTACCGCAAAGAAGGCAGGTGAGGTCAGCATTACCTGTGTGGTAAAGGGAAAAGAAGCAAAGGCAGACGGGGAAGAGGGAGAACCCGAGGAAAAAGAGGTTACCCTTACCTGTTCGGTTAAGGTCGAAGAAAAGCAGGAAGAACCGAAACCGACGGATTATACAATCACACTTAGTCTTACTCCGGCTTCGGCAAGTCTGGATTTGAAAGACAACAAAACCGTGAAGTTGGCGGCAACGGTTGAAATCAGTGAAGGCGGCCCCGCGGACAAAGGCGTAACATTCAAGAGCTCTGATGAGTCAATTGCCACGGTTGCGGAAGACGGAACCGTTACGGCTGTAAAAGCAGGTACCGCAACAATTACCTGTACCACCAATGCAAAAGATAAAGACGGTAATGTCAAGACGGCGACATGTGCGATTACCGTTTCGGAAGAGAAAAAGTCTGTATTAAAGAGCGTTACTTTAAACAAGACAGAAGTAACATTAGCTGTAAATGAAACAGTGGAATTAAAAGCAGAAGTTAAATCCGATGATGAAAAAGCGGACAAGACGGTTACCTGGGCTACCGACAATAAAGATATTGCAGATGTGGATGCAAACGGCAAGGTAACTGCAAAGAAAGCCGGAACTGCGAAAATCACCTGTACTACAAAGGGTGTCGGCTCGGACGGAAAAGCACTTACGGCAACCTGCACCATTAAAGTCAGTGATGCAGCAAGCAATACCAAGGACCCGTTGAAGGACAAGAACGGAAATCAGGTATTTGTAAAAGAGGGAGATAACTACAGAGAAGCGAAGATCGCAGACTATTATAAGTTTACGACATTCTACTTAAAGGAAACCCAGTACACCGGCTGGCAGACAGTAAACGGTGCAACGAAGTATTACAAGGCAGATGGCAACTATGTTACCGGCGAGCAGGTAATCGGAGGAGTTAAGTATAATTTTGCAAGCGACGGAACGCTTTCGATGGGCGGCGGTACACTCGGTATCGATGTCAGCCAGTACAATGGAACCATCAACTGGAATGCTGTTAAGGCGGCGGGCGTATCCTTCGTTATTATCCGTTGCGGTTTCCGCGGATATACAAAGGGTGGCCTGATTGAAGATACCAATTTCCATTCCTATGCATCCGGTGCACAGGCGGCAGGACTGAAGGTCGGCGTATACTTCTTCTCGCAGGCAACCAATGAGAAGGAAGCGGTGGAAGAAGCTTCCATGGCTGTAGCGATGGCAAAGCAGCATAAGATTTCCTACCCGATTTTCATTGACAGCGAGTATGCAAACGGTTCTCATACGGGACGTGCGGATAAACTGACCAAGGCACAGAGAACGGCAGTCTGCAAGGCCTTCTGCGAAACCGTTAAATCCGCAGGTTATACACCCGGTGTTTATGCATCCAAGTTCTGGTATTACGATAATCTGGATGCATCTGCGCTGAATTCTTATAAGATCTGGCTTGCTCATTACACCAAGGCAACGGATTATAAGGGCAAGTACGAGTTATGGCAGAATTCCTGTACCGGTAAGATTAACGGTATCAACGGAAACGTAGATATCAACACAAGTTATTTAGGATACTAAATGTTAACAACGATTTTTCTGGGAATCCTCTGGCTGTTGGTTATACCCTTCGGCCTGGGGATTTTCCCTTCCAAACTGTTAAAAAAAGAGAATCGCTATCCGGGACTGATTCTTGTAATCGGTTATCTGGTTATGATGGCGCTTTTTGAATGCCTTTATCTTCCGGCTCTGGCCGCGGGGGTAAAGTTCCGCACGCTGTGTCTTTTGTTCCGGCTGTTAATCGGTATTCTTTCTTTGGCTTCCGCGGTATTCGGTGTAAAAGATTTGAAGAGTTTTTCTCTGCCGAAGAAGAATCTCTGGCTATTTGTATTTGCGGCGGTGGTAGTGCTTCAGTGCGTGGCGAGATGGTTTCAGGGTGTCACGGACGGAGACGATGCATTCTTTTTGGGAACGGCGCTCAATGCATACACCAGTAACACGATGTATTATCTGGATCCTTATACCGGTATGGCTACCGGTCTTGACATGAGACATGCGCTCTCTGCGGGCGGGATTTTTTTGGCATATTTATCCAACAGTGTCAAGCTGCACCCGACTATCATGGCACATATTGTTTATGCCGATATTCTGTTGATTCTTCACTATATCTGCTTTTTTCATATCGGAAAACTGCTTTTCCCCGATAAAGAAGAGAATGCGGGCTTATTTGGATGCATGGTATGTGTGTTTGACGTGTTCGGATACATTTCCATTTTTACGCCCGGAGCATTCCTGCTAACCAGAACCTGGCAGGGGAAGAGCGTGATTGCAAATCTTTGCATTCCTTTCGTATTCTTTTTGCTATTGCTGATGCTGCAGGAAGACCTGACGAAAAAGCAGTTTCGGGAGAAACGCCTTTTCTTCGGGGCACTCCTTTTTGCGACGGTTTTGGCGGGGGTCTGCATGGCCGGTACGGGTCCGATTATTTTACTTCCGCTGATTGCCATCGGCGCTGCCGTTGTTGCTGCACACAGGAAAAAATTCTCGGTATTTGCGGCGTCATTGCCTGCTGTTGTTCCGGCAACGGCTTTCATGATTTTGCTGGCAATCTGGAAGTAGGAGGGGGTTTATGAAAGAGTTTTTCCTGAAATCTTTACATACTCTCCTTGATTACGGCGGAAACGGGCTTCTGCTTTTGTATTTTGCGGTGGCGCTTATTTATATTCTGGTTCGGGAGAAAAATAAGGGCGTTCGGAAACTGCTGGGTGCTTATCCGCTTGCCATGCTCTGTCTTTTCTTTGTTCCGCTTGTTCCGTTCCTGGTTTGCAAAGTCGCGGGAGAAGAAGAAACTTTCTATCGTTTCTTATGGATCATTCCGATGACGCTTGTCTCGGTATATGCGACTATTCTGTTTTTGGAACATGTGAAGTTTAAGTGGCTGAAGGCAATACTTGGAATTGTTGCCATGGTGTGCGTGGGAATCGGAGGAAATCCGGGATATCTTACTCCGGTTACCGTGCCGGCTCAAAATGCATATCAGGTTCCTGCCCAGTTGATAGAATTGTGCGATTATATGGTGGTTCCGGGACGCGAGGTAAAAGCGGCATTTCCTTTTGAACTGGTGCAATATGTAAGACAGTACACATCATTTATCGTGATGCCGTACGGATACGAGACTCTGGTTGACCGATGGAATATCACGAGCGATTTGGCGGAAGAGATGTTCCGGGAGACTTCGCGCGCGGAAAGGCTGGCCGAACTTGCCAGGGAAGAAAGATGCCATTATCTTGTGATTAACAAAGATCACCATATGGACGGTCGTTTGGAGGATTATGATTACAATCCGGTCTTTGAAACGGATAATTACAGGGTTTATCTGGACAAATATGCGGATGTTTCGCAGTGGTAAAACCGGCATTTGAAAATGTTTGATAAAAATAAGCGAAAAGCAGGGAAAACACCCTGCTTTTTGTGTGCGTGAAAAGTCCCGAAAAGGTCGAAAATCCTTGAAAAATCGCGTTTTAAGTGGTAAAATATCATAGATTGAGTATGCCCTAAAGAAAGGGCGCTTAAGGGGTCGGTAAAAAAAGAATCGAAAAGGTGTGTAAACCAAATCAAAACACACCGGGAAAGGGGTCAGTATGAAAGTAATTGTAGCGAAAGATTATGAGGACGGAGCAAGAAAGGCAGCGGATATCATCGAAAAGATTGTACGCGAGAATCCTACCTGCACATTGGGTCTCGCAACCGGTTCGAGTCCTGTCGGAATGTACAGGGAACTTGCGAGAAGATGCAAAGAAGAAGGGCTTGATTTTTCGGGTATTCACTCCGTAAATCTTGATGAGTACGTTGGATTGGACGGAACCCACGATCAGAGCTATCGCTATTTTATGAATGACAATCTGTTTGATCACATCAACATCGACAAAGCAAACACCTATGTTGCAAAGGGTGTCGGCGATGTGGAAGCAAATTTAAAAGAGTTTAACGAAGTATTGGACAAGACCGATATTGAGATTCAGGTACTCGGCGTGGGGCCGGACGGACATCTTGGATTCAACGAACCGGGGGATACCCTTTATGACAAGGCACATGAAGAAGTACTTGAAGACAGCACGATTGAGGCAAACAAAAGATTCTTCGC